>Ga0207891_1000037_pt1 | contig 178249 bp, 152 predicted proteins | sample LinPmetageLP50_FD_184061 | JGI IMG/M metagenome (GOLD analysis project Ga0207891, IMG submission 184061) | Marine viral communities from the Pacific Ocean - LP-50 (SPAdes) | ecosystem: Environmental > Aquatic > Marine > Oceanic | place: Pacific Ocean | collected 2011-08-27 | reverse complement strand
GTAGAGCGACGTGGGTATAAGCGGGCAGCAGTCGCGTTGGCAGCGAAGAATGCCCGGATTATATGGGCACTGCTCATGAATCAGACAGAGTTTAAAACGCAGCCTGTGGAGGGCTGATAACCGAGCACCAACGACAGGCAGAACACGCCTGCCAGCGGAGTCTAGCGACGGCAAGCGATGACGGAACGGTCAGACCGAGAGTGATTGAACCTGTTAAGCTTTGCGGCTGATACAAGCCGACTAACGAATGAGGTCATCACTCACACGCATCATCATCCTGGCCCGGGCAACAATACCCACACAGAGGCCGAATGTAGAGCTGCAGTCTCAAACCGCTTCGAATTTAATGGCGTTGCTTGACCGCAGGGGGAGTCCATGTAGCTGAGCTTAGCGGCGCCACGTCAGTGGCGTCCGGTGGACGGCCCTCGGGCCGGGAACGTACTACAGCGACTGGTTAGTTGGGGGCATCAATGAAGCCCGATCCCTGGCAACCAACAACGTAGCCTGCGCCGCAGCCCTTGCACCAAAACCCGCTGATGCACTGTTTATAAAATCACCGCCAACGATACGGCGGATGAACCTGAACATCAGAGTAGCAGGTACGCAAGGAACTGAGTCTCGGCGAACAGCCCCACACGGCCAACTCCAAACTTTAAACCACTACCGATAACCAGTTGGGCTGCCAGCAAGACGACAATTTATCGGGCCTTGGCAGAGCAATAAACTATCCGGATTTATTGCCAACTTTCGGCCAAGGCCTTAGCACCCAGCCACCCAAACGGGACAGAGCACTACCAACTAACAGCGAATTCAACGACAAATGACATCTATGCTAAACGCGTCTATTCCCCCGCGTCGCGGGTGTCACCCACCAAATTTGTCTTTATTATCAGAAAACTACCTACTTCAAAAGGTAGTCCGCCCGGAAATAAGCGTCAATTGTCGGATTTCCCCAAAAATATCTGTTCGCTTATCTACCACCGGTCCTCGCTGACTGTTCCATATTTTTCATAGAGTTGTAAGCTGTGCAGTCCAACAATCATGGAGTTTAGCGACAGTTGTCGTATATCTCCGTTACTCGTTGGTTGTCGAGTGTGATCGGCTATCGGCGAGGGAGTGGCGCGAAGCAAAGACGTGGCGGACTGCCAGCCTCGCCACACAGTTTTCAGACAGCGACAGCTGAGAACAACGTCATCTGCTTTGACGGCGGCCAACCATTTGATAGAAATGTGCTTTACGGTGATACTGAAAGGCATTGAAAATTCGGCATGGAGCGGGTGATGGGAATCGAACCCACGTGTGCAGCTTGGGAAGCTGCCGTTCTACCATTGAACTACACCCGCCAGAAGGCGTGACTACCCGCGCAATATAAGCGCTTCCGCCGGTTCCCGGCAAGCATTCTCTTTGGGAGTTCTGATGGATCCAACGCTCACCCTGGTAGGTGCTCTGATGCTCGTCATCAGCATCGTTCTGAGCCCGCTTTCCAGCCGGGTGGGCATGCCGGTACTGCTGATTTTCCTGGCAGTGGGCATGATGATGGGCAAAGACGGCCCGGGCGGCATTGAATTCGACGATTTCCAGCTCTCTTTCCTGGTTGCCAATCTGGCGCTGGGCGTTATCTTGCTTGATGGCGGCATGCGCACACGGGCAGAAACCTTCCGCGTAGGCCTGAAGCCCGCCCTGGTGCTGGCAACTGTTGGCGTAGCCATGACGGCTCTGGGGGCTGCATTCGTTGCCTGGCTAGTTTTTGATCTGCACTGGATGACTGCCCTGCTTATCGGTTCCATCATCTCATCAACCGATGCCGCCGCGGTGTTTTCACTGTTGCAAGGTCGCGGGCTGCACTTGAATGAGCGCGTAAGCGCGACGCTGGAAATCGAATCCGGCAGTAACGACCCCATGGCGATTTTCCTGACACTGATGATGGTCTCGGTGATTGCCAGCGGTGGCGAACACGCGATCCAGGATTCGCTGATTCTGTTGTTCAAGCAGTTCAGCATTGGCGGCGTTGGCGGTATCGTTGGCGGGTTTCTGATTGCTGAGCTGGCCAATCGTATCCGGCTGACGCCGTCTCTCTATCCTCTGCTGGTGGTCGCCGCCGGTATTCTGGTGTTTTCTGCGGTCAACGAACTCGGCGGGAGCGGGTTTCTGGCGATTTACCTGTGTGGTGTTGTGATTGGCAACCGCAAGGTACGGATGATGCCCATGATTCTTCAGATGCACGATGGCATGGCATGGCTGGCCCAGCTCTGCCTGTTCCTGATACTTGGCTTGCTGGTGAATCCATCAGACCTGCTTCCTCTGGCTGGCAGCGGCCTGATACTGGCGTTGGCGCTGATTTTTGTAATCCGGCCGTTAACTGTTTTGCTCACCGTCTGGCCTTTTGGCTTTAATCGCCGGGAGCTGGGCTTTATTAGCTGGGTGGGGCTAAGAGGTGCGGTGCCAATTGTTTTGGCCCTGTTCCCGATTATTGCCAACCTCCCGGAGGCGCAGCTGGTATTCCATGCCGCTTTCTTTATTGTGCTGGTTTCTCTGTTGGTTCAAGGCACCACGCTAACCCCGCTTGCCCGCGCCCTGCGGCTGGAAGTTCCCGCTAGCGGGGAGCCATACCGCCGTTTGCCGCTGGACGCACCTGCGGCAGGCGACCACGAACTCATGCTGTTCCCTTTGCGGGGAGAAAACTGGGAAACACCCAGAGTGCTCGGCCAGCTTCGCTTTCCGGAAAACACGGCCGTTGCAGGCGTATTCCGTAACCGGGTTTGCCTGCAACCCAAGGCAGATCTGGAAGTATCCAGTGGCGATATGGTCGCCATGTTTGCCACGCCCAGCGTTTTGCAAGAGCTGGGCAAATCACTCAGCGGCCGCCATGCCCCGAAATATCTCGCAGAGAGGGCTTTTTTTGGCGATTTCGTGCTGAACGGAGATGCGCTGCTTGGTGACGTAGAGCAAGTTTATGGCATTGAATTCAATGAGCTACCACCTGAGCTGTCACTGGCGGAGTGCTTTGCCAAGCGCACCAAGGGACACCCGGTTGTTGGCGATACGGTGGTTCTGGGGCCCGTTACTCTGGTAGCGAGGGCCACCGAGGCGGACCAGGTTACCAAGGTTGGTCTGAAAATGGACAGGTCACAAAATGCCTGAGATCTGCATCGGATAGCTATAAAAGTTAACAAAACCCCTTAACATCTGGCAGACCGGTTATGTTATAAAAGGTTCTGCGTAAAGATTAATCATTGGTAAGTTAAGGTTATGGCTATTTCCCGTTTGTTAACTTCGTGCCTTCTGGCTCTGTTTGTTGCCGCAAGCTTTCCGGCCTACAGTTCAGAGTTGTTGGCCCGTGCAGACTCCCGCATGCCGGCAATGGACGATTCGCCAGGCGAGTCTCTGATGGTCAGTAAAGTGCTGGTGAAAAAAGGGCAGCGCCGCCTCTATCTGATGAACGGGGAAGAGGTGGTCCGGAGTTATCGTATATCGCTGGGTGATAACCCTGAGGGGCACAAGCTCTTTGAGGGCGACGAGCGCACGCCGGAAGGCGACTACACGCTGGACTGGCGCAATTCCGGCAGCGATTTTTACAAATCCATTCACATTTCCTACCCAAGTGGAAAAGACCGTGAAATGGCTGAAAACTGGGGCCTGGATCCCGGTGGCAGCATTATGATTCACGGCCTGCCCAATGGTGCAGAAGACATGGCGTTCGCCTACACAGGTCTGGACTGGACCAACGGCTGCATAGCCGTAAACAACCAGGAAATGGACGAAATCTGGCAGTTGGTCAACGACGGCACCCCAATACGCATTATCCCCTGATCACCTTCTTGTGACGCGCGCATTAAGTTGTTGTCATACCCTGAAACAATTCAACATACTTAGTTAACATTTCTGCCCAGAGTGTTTTACACTGGTATACGTCTCCGGTAGTTAAAGCCTATCGGGCCGAAGCTAACAGGAAATAACTCGACCAATAAGGGGTTTTATAATGCGTAAACTGACGATCGCCGGAATCGCACTGGCTACTGCTCTGACTGCAGGTTGTGCAACTACCGACCAGGGCGCTCTTGACGAAGCCAATGCAACTGCTAACTCTGCTGAGCAAACTGCAGACAAAGCAATGAACACCGCTAACAGCGCTGCCAGCTCTGCACGTTCTGCTCAGCAGACTGCTGACCGGGCTCTGGCCGCTGCGAAGGCAGCTCAGAAGTCTGCTGACGAAGCAAACGAACGCGCCAAGCGCATGCTCGACCGTGCAAGCAAGAAGTAAGACTTCAGCTTAAGTACTGCGAAAAAGGCCGGGAATCCCGGCCTTTTTTTATTTTCCTCACACTCTTTTCCTGAGCCTTATTTCCAGGCCCTCCTGCCAATAACGCTTTATTGTTCCGGCTGCTTTGGTTGATTATTAGCCGGCGCTTTCTCCATGAACATTTTGATCATGTCCATCGGTAACGGGAATACGATGGTGGATGAATTGGTATTGCTCATGTCTGAGAGGGTTTGCATGTAGCGCAGTTGCATGGCTCCCGAATCGGCAGACATTACTTTTGCTGCTTCCACCAGCTTCTTCGACGCCTGCAACTCGCCTTCCGCATGAATCACTTTTGCCCGCCGCTCACGCTCAGCTTCAGCTTGACGTGCAATGGCCCGAATCATGGATTCATCAAGGTCTACATGCTTGATTTCAACGTTAGCAACCTTGATTCCCCATTCTTCAGTTTGAGCATCAATGATCTCCTGAATGTCGGCATTCAGCTTGTCCCGCTCTGACAGCATTTCGTCCAGGTCGTGTTTGCCCAGTACAGATCGCAACGTGGTCTGAGATAGCTGGCTGGTCGCGGCATTGAAATCCTCAACACGGATAATCGCGCGCTCCGGATCCACCACCCGAAAATAAAGCACGGCATTCACCCGCACTGTTACGTTATCCCTGGAAATCACATCCTGGCTGGGCACGTCCAGGGTGATTACTCGCAAATCTACCCGCACAACCTGTTGAATGCCTGGAATCACAATAATCAGCCCCGGGCCTTTCACGCCCTGGAACCGACCCAGAAAAAACACGACGCCGCGCTGGTACTCCGGCAAAATTTTGATGGCAGAGCCCAGAATCAGCAGTAGCACCACGGCGGGTGCCAGCCAGGGAATCAGATCACCAATCATACAGCCTCCTCGTTTCGCTGCTGGTTACTGTGTGTCCGGTCAGCCCGCTGTGCGCCAGCCGCCTCTACGCTGACAGTCAGGCCGTCAATCCCGGTAACCTGCACGACATCACCCTGGCGCACAGGTTGGTGGCTGACGGCTTTCCAGCGTTCTCCGCTGAGCCGCACATGCCCCCGATAACCGCCATGTTTTTCAAGAAAATCATTCAGAGCAACCGCTTTTTCGCGGATGATTTGCTCGGTACCGCTAATCGGACGCCTTTTTCGCAGCCCAATAAACCGGGTTACTGTCCACAAAATGAAACCTGCCGCAACCGCAGCAGTACCCCCGATGGCCGGCAGAGAAATTGCGCGGTGGCTTCCATCCATAAGAATGACCGAGCCGGCAACAAACGCAACTATGCCGCCCACGCCGAGAATGCCAAAACTGGGCACGAAGGACTCCCCGACAATAAACGCCAGCCCAAGCAGCACAAGTGCCAATCCGGCGTAGTTAACCGACAGCACCTGAAACGCAAACATCGCGAGGATCAGGCAGATGGCACCGACAACTCCTGGGACTACTGCGCCCGGGTTTGCCAGCTCAAAAATAATGCCGTAGAACCCGATAATCATCAGGAAATAGGCGACATTGGGGTTGGTAATGACTGAAAGCAGGCGTGTGCGCCAATCCGGCTGCATACGGACAATCTTCAGCCCGGCGGTTTGAAGTGTTATATCACCAGACGCCAGGCGCACGGTGCGCCCGTCAATCTGGCGCAGCAGCCCCGGCAGATCCGCCGCAATAACATCGATAACATTTCGTTCCAGGGCCTCGCTGGCGCCCAGATTCACCGCTTCACGCACGGCTTCTTCAGCCCAATCGGCATTCCGGTCGTGGCGCTGTGCCAGCCCTCGTATGTAGCTGACCGCATCTTCCAGAACTTTACGTTCCATGGCCGTTTCGCCACGACGTTTGCTGTCGGTGGGGGAGTTTTGGTTTTTGGCGGTTTCCGGATCGTCACCTGATGACGCCCCGGCATTGTCTTCGTCTTGCCGGGGGTCAACCGACGGCTCAGCAGGCTCCGAGCTGCCTGGCAACCCGCCCATCTGAACCGGCGTTGCAGAGCCCAGGTTGGTCGCAGGAGCCATAGCGGCGATATGGCTCCCGTAGAGAATATAGGTACCGGCACTGGCTGCCCGGGCTCCCTGAGGGAAAACATAGGTTGCCACCGGCACATCGGAACCAAGGATGGTTTTGATGATTTCCCGCATGGAGTCCATAAGGCCGCCGGGCGTGTCCATTTCCAGCACGACCAACCCCGCCCCTTCGGATTCGGCCCGGCGAATGCCGCGAACAAGATAATCCATGGTGGCGGGACCAATGGCCCCTTCAACCGTAAGGACCAGCGCGGTTCCCGAGTTCTTTTGTTGGGCAAACACCTGATGCGCAAGTGACGTCAGACAGAGCAGTGTGCCGACCAGAAAAACCACGACCCAGGCTCTGAGCCGTTTCTGGGAACTTGAGCTGATGGGACGGTAGAACTGCATAGCACCTCCCCGGATACCGAAGATGGTTCAGAACAACCTGGCGAGCACCGAAACCGGCAATCGCCGTAACAGGAAACCAATAGGTGTCCAAGGCCAGCCCGGCACAAAACACTCACTCTTTCCGGACTCAATGGCCTTTACCATCGCCTTGCAACCTGTCTGCGCATCCACAATAAAGGGCGCATTCTTTACCTTCTCATTTATTGCGGTCCGGATATAACCCGGATAAAGCGTTGTCACCTTGATAGGAGATTTCGCCTTTGCAAGTTCGACACGCAAACCCTCTGAAAGTGCCGCAAGACCAACCTTGGTTGCCGCATAGGTATTCACATTGCCCGGCATACCGCGCACAGCGGTCACTGAAGACACAGTGACAAGGTGCCCCTGGTTTTGCTCACGGAATATCTCCATCGCCGCTTCCATCTGTGCCAGAGCGCCAACGAAGTTGGTTTGTGCGGTTTGGAGGTTGGCATCGAACCTGCCGGTGCCAAGGGGCTGGCCTTTGCCAATGCCGGCGTTCACGACGATGCGGTCCAGGCGACCAAACTCTTGCTGAAAGGCCCGGAAAACCTCAAAAACCTGATTGTGGTTGTTTACATCGAGCGCCAGGATACTAACGGTGACGTGCGGGTACCTTGCGGCAAGCTCCTCACGCAACGTCTCCAGCTGCTCAGTGCGGCGGGCGCACAGAGCCAGGTTGTCACCTCTCGCCGCAAACTCACGGGCCATGCCTTCACCAAGGCCTGAACTGGCACCGGTGATCAGTATGGTGCGACTCATGAACTCTCCTGATTTATCAATATCGTGAACGTCGGCACTGGCATAATCAGAAATACAGCTTCTGCTCGGGCTCCTCCGATGTCGGGGCTTGTTTGTCTTTTGTCGTTTTGTCGGATGCCAGGCGTGCAACCTGCTCACCAACCATGGCAGGAATACCGTCCGCCTGATCCACGGCCAGCTCTATTGACCTGCGCTGGACCTCAACACCCGGATGCTTCTTGCGGAAGGCTTCGACTGTCAGGGTAACTTCACGCCACAGACGATCTCTGTCCTGCTGGCTGTATTCTTCATGGGGGCGATGAACTTCAAGCCAGACTTCGCCGCCGGACATTCCCATTTTTACCGGTTCATTAACGATTTGAACCGAGGTGCCTTTGCTCACCTGATACACGAAACGGGAAATGTCTTCGTTATACATCCGGAAACAGCCGTGGCTGACCGGCATACCCACGCCAAACAGCTTGTTAGTGCCGTGAATCAGGTAGCCCTTTTCACTCAGTAAAAGTGCATGGCTGCCGAGCGGGTTGTCAGGGCCGGGCGGTATCATTCGGGGCAGAAAGTCTCCAGACGCTTCGTACTCTGCACGAATGCTGGCGGGGGGATACCACGCCGGTGATTCCAGCGGCATGGTGACCTCTGCATCCGTCAGGGGGGACGGGTTTTCCGATGTGCCAACGCCAACCGGATAAACCTGCACGCCATTCTCGGAAAAATAGTAAAGCCGGTACTCCGCCAGGTTAATCACAATACCTTCCCGGCGCGCTTCCGGAATAACGTACTGGCGAGGCAGTGTGATGGTGGTGCCTTCGCCGGGCAGCCAGGGATCAACACCCGGGTTCGCTTTCACCAGCTCGAGATAGCCCATTGCAAGTTGGCTGCCCACTTCGGCAAACGTATCTTCGTAACGGGTAGTAAACACGCCCAATTGGCCGGCCAGGTCTCCGTTCACTCTGAACGTTGGCACGCGGGGGCTGCGATCGGGAACCTTCCCGGCAACAGGCTTTTCAGGTGCACTGCTCGGCTCGGCGGCCCACAATGGCTGGAAAGCCAGCGCGCCCGCCAACAACAATGCTGAATACTTTTTGAATCCCATAAATCCCATTCCAGAAAAACCTGCTTCTACGCGTGCAGTGACAGCGGCCACTCTCAAGAGTTCCAGACCACCGATGAAAGGGTCACAACAGCCATGACGGCAAACAATATGCTGGCGCAAACCCGAGCGGTCGCCAGTGGCATGCGATCCATTAACCAGTGACCCGCCATGATAACCGGTATATTGGCCAGCAACATCCCCGCTGTTGTACCGATGATAACCCAGATTGTTTCAGTAAAGCGGGCTGCCAGTACAACGGTGGCTATTTGGGTTTTATCGCCAATCTCTGCCAGGAAGAACATCACGGTGGTTGCCATGAAAGCCCCCATGCCCAGGAACCGGGAGTCGTCGCTGTCGTCCTTGTCCGGAATCAGAAGCCACAGCGCAATCAACACAAAGCTTACCGCGAGAATCCAGGGCAACCAGGCCTCAGGAATCCAAGCTGCAACCCAGGCGCCCAGCCAGGCGGACAAGGCGTGATTCAAAATCGTTGCAACCAGAATGCCCATGATAATGGCAGAACGCCGAGAATAGCGGGCAACCAGAAAGAGCGAGAGTAGCTGGGTCTTGTCACCAATTTCCGCGATGGCTACGGCTATGGTGGAGGTAAGAAATGCATCCATGGAAGAGTCCGGGGCGGATAGTCAGACATGAGACAGCCTTACCTTCCGCCCTTGGAGGTAAGTCTGCCTCAGGTCTTGCCAATTTCACCGGTAAACCAATGAAACACGATGGCCATGGGGAATATGCCCCAAGTATGTTGACCACCGTCCGCCCCTGGATACCAAGCGCGGAAGCTACTCCCCTGAAGAGAAGGGTTGTATATTAAGCAATCACTGCAGGCTTAACAACCACCCGAGCAACGCACTTCGCCTGCAAACGTCGAACGGTCCCAAAGAACTTACTTCTGCTTTTCAGCGTTATCCAGAATTTTATGGAACACTTTCAGCGCGCTTTCAATTTCGTTCTCGCTGATACCGTCAAGCATTTCGTCCCGCAGTGCATTGGCCCGGGCAGACAGAACCTCCATGAACTCCCGACCAGGGTCGGTGAGATGCAGACGGCGGGCCCGGCGATCGTTGGGGCATGCCCGACGCTCAATCAGGTGCTGTTGCTCCAGGCTATCCAGCAAACGGACAAGCGTGGGATTCTCGATAGCCATCAGGCCCGCCAGCTCCCGCTGGGTGAGACCTTCACCGCCTTCCTTGAGATAAACCATGGTAGTCCAGCGCGCCTGGGTAACACCCAGATCTTTCAGACGCTCGTCTAGCAGCTTGCGCCAGCGACGGGTTACCCGGGCGACAGCAAAGGGGAACTGATCTTTCATGGTTAACACTCCGTTCCTGGGCCGGAATCACGCTTCGTGAGCCTCACAGCGCCGACCAAAAGACTTACATTATGGGAAAGCTACTAATAGTAAGCTAACCATTGAGATAAAAACAGGGTTTAAAACAAAACGAAATCGGGAAAAACCGAAAGCCTTGCCGGCAGCCCTGCGTCAGCCTGTATGACGCAGAGACTCCTCATGCATTTCCTCAACCTCAGGGGATTCATGGAATTGCGTATTCCGCGGATCCATTTCTGTCAGTACAGAAGAGGTTTCGGGCATTGCGGGCACATAATGCTCCTGATCCGCTACAGCGACATCATCGGTATAGGTAATGCGCAGCGAGGTGATCACCGCAAGAACAAACAGGAACCCGGCATTACCGACAAACAAACCTTTCGGGCCCATCAGATTAATCAGCTCCGCCATCGCAATGGGGCCGATAACACTGCCAACGCCGTAGCTGAGTAGCAAGGTAGCGCTGGCAGCTACGATGCGGGAGCTTTCCATGCGATCGTTGGTTATCGCAACAGAAATCGGGTAGATCATTGCCGAAAGGCCGGTGAATATTCCCACCAGAAGCATGAGCAGCCAGAGGTTTCCCGCACCCGTAAAACTGACAGCGACGGCTGCCATTGCCGCCACAAATACCACCCAGAACATCACGCGGCGGCGATCAAAGCGGTCACACAACCGCCCCAGTGGCCAGGCAAGAAGCATGGCCGCAATAATGGCGCTGGCCATAAAGGTTGAAGTTTTGGCAACATCCAGCCCCATCAAGGTTGCGTAAACCGGCCCCAATGCATAAAAACCACCAATCAGAATGCCACAGACCACGGCGCCGGAAACGCCTGTAAATGACTCGCGGCCAAGCCTGAAAAACGAGATGCGCTGAACGTGTTCGATGACCGGCGCTTCCATTTGGGTAAGGGACAAGGGAATCAGAGCCAGCGCCAGCAGGATCGCGGCGAGCGAAAACGGCATGAAGTTGGCGGGATCGCCCACGTTGACAATAAGTTGGCCACCAGCGGCGGAAAGGTAAAATACGATCTGATAGACCGCAAACAGGGCGCCCCGATTACTGTTGGTGGCACGGCTGGAGAACCAGCTTTCTATAACAACCAGCACTCCGGCAATGCTGAATCCCGAAAGCACCCGCAAAAACGCCCAAAGCTCCGTGGAAACGGCCATGGGATAAAGGAGTGCCGTCACAGCAGCGATCGTCGCAAATACAGCGAACGCACGGATATGGCCAACCCGACCTATAATCCGGTGCACGTAAAGAGTACCCAGTACAAAACCAATGGAGTAGCACACCAACACCCAGCCGATAACGTCGGGGGAAACTGATTCGATGCTCAGGCGAATGCCCAGCAGGGTCATCAGAAACGCATTTCCGCTGACCAGCAAGACAATACTCAAAAGAAGAGCAGACAGGGAGGTGACCATACGGGTCATTAAGAAAGCTCCGGGCTTTACTGGAGCCGTATTACAACAGCAGCTCTGCAATGTGACTACTACGCACTTGCCGCAGGTCTGAACACAGCCCGGGAGCGCCAAACGTGGCTATGACGCGGTTTCACAATGTTTCACATTAATGTGACGTAACAGACCAACCGTGGCATAGGAGGTAACATAAACTACAGATATTCAATAAACTCGTGAGCGTCTGGTTATGAAGAAAACGGACTGGCCCATCCGATGGGATTTGCTGCTTCGCTACCGACTCATCGAAACCATTGCACTGTGGGAAGGTCGCCTGACCACCAACCACATTTGTCACAGCTTTGGTATCGGCCGGCAGCAGGCATCCAAGGATATAAACACCTACCTGCGCGAGCTGGCACCGGGTAATCTTGTTTATGATCGCCACCTCAAAGGCTATGTGCCCGCGGCCCGTTTCAAGCCCGTGGTTACACGTGGGCACGTCAGCGAATACCAGGACCTGCTCGCGCGCCAGCAAAGCCTCAGCGGCACTTTCGAAAACCTTGATATTGGCCTGCCAGATAGCACCGTTGTCTACGCCCCGAACCGGGTTATCGCACCCGAAACCATGCGCGCGGTTGTAGCCGCCACCCGCCATGGCCGCCAACTCAAAGCCAGTTACGCATCCTTGAGCCGCCCGGAAGCTGTAGAGGGCATTCTTGAGCCGCACACGCTGGTTTGCACCGGAAACAACTGGCACCTGCGCGCCTGGTGTGACTCCAATCGCGAATTCCGGGACTTCGCGCTCAGCCGCTTCCACGCTGCACCCATTGCCATGCGACAGAAAGCCAAGCACTCCAGCCCGCAAGATGATGACTGGAACCGCAACGTTACCATGTCGATCGCTCCGGACCATCGCCTGACTGAGGCGCAGCAAAAAATCATCGCTCTGGACTACGGCATGGAAAATGGCGCTCTGGATGTTGATTCCCGGGCCGCTCTTGCACCTTACGTTTTGTCGCGGCTTGGAATCGCCCTGGACAACCATCATCCAGACCCGCTGATTCAGCAACTTGAACTGACCAATCCGGATCAACTCGGCTTCGGCAGCAAACGCGAACGCGCTCTGAAAGCCGTTGCGGGTCTCAGATAAGCGAATCAGCATGGTGACAGCCCTGAGCACAAAGCACTTTTGTGCCCTGTTCCTTGTCTTTTTGCTACCTGCCTCCCACGGCTTTGCAGCAACCGCCTGTGGCGAGCCGGCGACACCGGTCTCTGAAATTCAGGGCCGGGGTGACACCTCTCCGCTCGCCGGTGATCGCGTTACTGTGGAAGGTGTTCTCACGTTCGACGCCCGCATGGGCGATGGATTTCACGGCTTTTATCTGCAGCAGGCCGACGGCGAAACCGACGGTAAACCCGAGACCTCCGAAGCCCTGTTTATTTATACCCGCAAAAAAACGGGGGCGCCGGGACAACGCTTGCGCGTTAGCGGCACCGTCAGGGAATTCCATGGCCTGACCGAACTGGCCGACGTTCAAACCATCACCCCCTGCGGTTCGGCACCTCTCCCGAAAGCTCAAACTCTGACGCTGCTTTGGCCAGACGCACTGGAATCACTTGAAAACATGCGGGTCCAGGTGGCTCAGCCGTTGACGGTAATCGACTCCTGGAACCTGGCACGTTACGGCGAGCTCACACTGGCGGCTGGCGATCAGGTAGTGCCCACGGAATACCTCGAACCAGGCCCACAGGGTACTCAGATCGCCGACCGGAACCGGCAGCAGAGGCTACTGCTGGACGATGGCCGCAGCGCTCGCAATCCCCGCCCGATACCCTGGCCACCCGGCGGCCTACGCAACAAGAACACAGTTCGCAGTGGCGATAGGGTCCGGGAGCTCACGGGTATTCTCGATTACCGGTTCAGAGCCTGGCGGATACAGCCTGAAAAACCACCGGTTTTCGAGTCGGTAAACGTGAGGCCATCCGCACCCGGTCGTCCGGAAGAGCAACATATCCGGGTTATGACCATGAATCTGGAGAACTATTTTAACGGCGATGGCGAGGGTGAAGGCTTTCCAACCGCACGCGGTGCTCCAACTGCGCTGGCTCTGGAGGTTCAGCAACGACGGCTGATAGAAGCGCTCCGCCGGCCAGATCCGGATATTCTGGCCATTACGGAGCTCGAAAATGACGGCTACGATAACGTCAGCGCAATTGCCCAACTGGCGCGGGCTCTCGGGCCTCAATGGGCCTTTGTTGCCACCCCGGGCGCTGATGGCCAGGACAAGATCCGCACGGGCTTGCTGTACCGGAGTGATCGCATCGTAGCGGAGGCAAAGCCGGAACGTTTGAATACCGGCCCGTTCAGCAAACAGGGTCGCCCGCCGCTGAGCCAGACCTTCCGACCTGAAGGCCAGCGTTTTGCCATTCAAGTCGTAGTGCCACATCTGAAATCCAAGTCCTGCCAAGGCGCAACGGGCCCTAATCGCGACAGGAATGATGGCCAGGGTTGCTACGCCGCACGCCGCACAGAAGCTGCTCATGCCCTTGCAGATTGGCTTGAAAAATTGCCGCAGATCCCCGACCTTGCGGGTACGCTGATCACCGGTGATCTCAACAGTTATTTTCAGGAGGCGCCCTTGCAGGCTCTGCAACAAGCGGGGTTCACCAGCATGGTTCATCATTTTCACCCCTGCACGGCGCAGCAGTGTGAGCAATACACCTATCGATACAAAGGTGAAAAAGGTTCGCTGGATTACGCTCTCGCCTCGCCCTCACTCAAGTCACGGATCATCAGTGCCAAAACCTGGACCATCAATGCCGACGAGCCATCAGCCTTGGCATACAAAAACAATTTGCCGGGCACCGCTGCGTCGCCTTGGCGCTCCTCTGATCACAACCCGGTGATCACCGATATCCGGCTCTGAACCTCCCCTCGGATCCTGAAAAACCCTTCCTTTGGACGGCCTTAATCAAGCCGATTGGCCTCTCGTGCCCATTGACGCGTCATTGAAGTCATGGGGGCAAGGTGCCGTAAAGGTCATAATCGAGATCAGTGGTCATTCCGTCAGACAACAAGAACAGCTTTTAACAAGGATTCCCATGCGTGTCTCTGCCTCGATTACTCAGGACCTGGGTATGCCGGCCATCTACCTGCATATACTGGCTGAACTGTTGAACAGTATTGGTCTGGACGAACGCGATCTGCTGCTTCGGGTCGGCCTGGACCCGGTGCGACTGAAGTCAGCAGATGTCAGGGTAAGCCAGGCGCAGGCCAGCGAGTTCGTCACCCGCGCCATGGTTGAAAGCGGTGAGCCGGGCCTTGGCATCATGCTGGCCAGCAAACTGAAGCTGCCTCTGCACGGTGCCCTGGGCGTAGCCGTAATGAGCAGCCGCACACTTCAGGACGCGCTCAACCTGATGACTCGCTATCTCACTCTCAGGGCTCCGGACCTGAGCGTAAGGCGGCGTGAACACGGCGACAACATGCACTACAGCATTCTCTGTGACGGTGATCCGGGGCCGGCGCAAGCGTTTGTCATGGACGCCATGCTGTTTGGCTGCGCCTTCATGGGCGAACAGCTTACTGGCACCACAATAAAAGGGTCGAGAATTCTCAGAATGGGGCCAGAGCCCGCTTATTTTCACCGCTTTCGACCGTCGATCGTGATCCCGGTTGAGTATGATGCAGCGGAAAATGCACTGGTTATTCCGACCGAGGGCCTGTCAGCGCCCATCCGCTTCAGCGACGACCAGCTTGCGGAATCATCCCGTACCCAGTGCGAAGAAGCGCTGCAACAGCTCACAAGGGATGCGGGCTTTGACTGTCGCGTGCGGCGGGTGATTGAAACCAGCTACCCTTTCCCGCCAAAGCTGGCAAGGGCGGCAGCCACTCTGTTTGTGTCTGAACGCACGCTCAAGCGCCGGCTTCAGGAGGAAAACGCCAGCTTCCAGAACCTTGTGGATCAGGTTCGGCTGGAACGGGCACGGGAACTGCTGACGGGCACAAGCTTGAGCCTGAACCAGATTGCGGAAGTGTTGGGCTACGCCGACGCAGCAAACTTTACCCGTGCCTTCAAACGCTGGACAGGCGTCTCCCCAAGTCACTACAGGGCGGCTGAACGGCAATCAGCCTCGATATTTCCGCGCGCGCACTCACCGGAGACTGCGTGATCAGTCGATTCCGATGATTTTGTGCATTTGCAGGGTCAGGCGCCAGCGGGGGTGTGCCAGGCAGTAATCCGTAGCTCTGCGAGTATTGCTCTGCTTGACCGGGTCTGTGCTGCCATCCGGGGCGGACGGCGACGCCATAGGTGACAGGAAAAAGTGCTGCGCCTTTATATGGGTGAACCTCTCCGGCATGGCCTTGGGCTGGGGGTACACCAGCTTCAGCTCATCGCAGGCTTCGATCACAACGGTGGCATCCGCCTTCGGGCTTACGCACAGCCAGTCAATACCGGCCGGCGCTGGCAGGGTGCCGTTGGTCTCTACACCCACCTCAAAGCCCTGCTGATGAAACGCATCAATCAGCGTGTCGTCCAGCTGCAATAGCGGCTCGCCACCGGTACAAACTACATAGGGTGCCCCTGGCGCATCCGGCCAGAGATGGCGGATGTGAGCCGCCAGGGCCTCTGCGGTTTCAAACGTGCCGCCGTTCTGGCCGTCCATGCCCACAAAATCCGTATCACAGAAATTACACACTGCCGTTGCGCGGTCTTTTTCCCGGCCCGTCCACAAATTGCATTTACTGAAGCGACAGAACACCGCTGCGCGCCCCGCCTGGGCACCCTCACCCTGCAAGGTATAAAACGCTTCCTTGACCCTGTACATCAGCGCCCCGCCTCATACGCTAACGGATCTGCAAGACCGTTTTCTGCGAAAGCTTCAAGCCGTTCCACGCAAGAGCCACAAAGCCCGCAAGCCTTTTCCCGCCCGTTATAACAAGTCCAGGTGTGGGCGTAGTCGAGCTTGAGCTTCAGACCTTCGGCCAGAATGTCGCCTTTGCTCATATGCATGAACGGCGCTTCGATACCCACGGGGTCGTAGTTAGCAATGCGGCATACCGCGTCCATTTTTTCGACAAACTCAGGCCGGCAGTCCGGATAAATTGCATGATCGCCTCCGTGTGCGCCGTACCACACAGCACCGGCATTGACTGTTACGGCATAGCCGGTCGCAAGGGAAAGCAGAATCATGTTGCGATTGGGCACCACCGTGGCCTTCATGTTTTCTTCTTCATAGTGACCTTCGGGTATGGCGTCGCCGGAAGTCAGTGCTGAACCGGACATCACCTCGTTCATCGCCCGTATATCGATCACTTTGTGGGGAATGTCGAGGTCAATACAAACAGAGCGCGCAACATCGAGTTCACGGACGTGACGCTGGCCATAATTGAATGACAACGCATGAACCTTCAGCCCCCGGGCGCGCGCACGATGCAGCAGAGTAAAGGAGTCCATACCTCCGGAATAGATTACAACCACGGTGTCAGTCATGCAGGCTCCTGGCAAAGCGATAAACAATTGTGTAAAAACCGGGCAATATAATCCGCGTATTGTATCAGTGCAAAGGCGGGTTGGGTTCGCGTCTGTGAAGGCGGGCGGGTAAACTGGCCCCAAAACAACCTGACTGTCAGACTGCCAATGACCACAGAATTACACCCGGCATTTATCGATTTCGAGGCATCAAGCCTTGACCTGATTGCAAGTTACCCGATCGAGGTAGGCGTCTGCATGCCTGACAGCACGCTGCATAGCTGGCTGATTGCGCCCCACGTACTTTGGCAGGACTGGTCTGCAAGCGCAGAGCAGATTCATGGTATTTCAAGGGCAAGCTTGTCTGCGGAGGGCAATGCCGTAACGGACGTGGCTCACCATCTTAACCAGCTGTTGTCCGGCCACGTGTTCTGTGACGCCTGGACATTCGACAGTTTCTGGCTGTATCGGCTGTTCCGGGCTGCCGGTGTGGAGCCCGGATTCCAACTGGAGTCGGTATCTGTGTTGCTCGACTCCCGGCAGGTCAAGCTGTGGCCAGATGCACGCCAGCAGGTTATTGCAGACCTGGGTCTACCCGTTCACCGTGCGGCAAACGATGCTCTGATTCTGCAGAAAACCTGGGAGTACGTCAGTGCTTCAGCTTCAGGCCGCGCACTCTGAGCACGATCATTTCCAGACCGCCCCTCAGGGTCGACAAGGTCCAGTAAGTGACCAGCGCCATTAACCCGGCCCCTATAACGGTGAAGGCAAGATCATCACCAACGACCTGTCCCTGTGCCAGCACCATGTAGATGGCCAGCGCGGCTACCAGAATGATTTCTACTGCGAAATGGAAACGGAACTTATTGCGAGCAGATCCGGATTCTTCGGACATCTTCTTAGGTTTCAACCTCTGGGTATTTTCAAGTATGGGTGTTAGTTAGTATGCAAATTATCTCCCATACGCCACCGAATATCTGTACGAGTTAGTGGCTACGGACTTTCCACTACCGAAAAACCACAGCTATGGCGGGTGCGTCTTGATTGCGTCTGTACGCGTTTGTCGAAGCGCCGGGGCTATTGCAAACACTGGACTAACGGATACACTACTATCTCAAATGAACCCATAAAGCTGACTATGATCCGAATGAACCCCAAGAACTTGATGAGTGCCGCAGCAGACTGCCTTGAAGGGCACTGTGTGCGTGCACTGGTAAAAGATATCTAACGGCTTTCGGTCAATTCCCGGGAGCCTATGCAGCGACCGGGTTAGCGTCTCCACGAAACCCCGGTTGCTCTCGGCTCCGGGGTTTTATTTTTGCCGCCGCAAAATGAAAAGGAGATCACCATGAGAAGACAAACTACATCGCGTGCCGCTAACCAGCCGATGAATAACCGCACGGGGCCGATCCGTCGCCCGGAGAAACTGCCGTTGCTGGATGCTATCTGCAAAAAGCTGAACCAACGCGTAAACCTTGAAGACGAGCAGAGGGTGCTTGGTGTTTACGAGCGGGGCTGGATATTCAATGGCGCGGTTGCCACTCTCGGCGACGCAGAGGCGCGCTACGTTCGCGCTCTGGCTACCCGCCACAACTCCTGGATCGCACGCCAGGTGGCATAGTGTGCACGAAAGAGTAGATAAACGTCTGAACCGGTCAATGGTGCCGGTTCAGACCCTGTGTTTTTGCCGGATCGCCACCATGCACTACTTCATAATTGCCGATTACGTCGTAAATTTTTTCCTGAGAGTAAGGCTTCACAACATAGCCGTTGGCTCCGGCGCTGATTGCTCGCTGAATGCTGTCGATAGAGTCGTCCGCTGTGACCAGCACGATATGCTGCCCATCCCGGGCCGTTTTGAAAGCCTTCATCAATTCATGACCGTTGCCATCCGGTAAGCCAAGGTCCAGCAGCACGATCTGGAACTTGCCTTCATCAAATGCCTTTTTGGCCGAAGCCGCGCTTTCGCACTCTGTTACGTCAGTGGCTCCAGCTTTATAAAGCATCTCAACCAGTCGCTCACGCATCACTGGCTCATCTTCAACAACCAGTACGGTCAAATTACCCATCTTTTGTCTCCTATTTTCGCCGGGCGTATTGCAGCCCGGGCGCCTTGCAGAACGGCGATTACCAAGAGTCGGTGCCTGTATGGCGAGGGAGATCCAGCGGCGCATGTCTGGCTCCCGGGGCCTGGGCGATATCCGTCAGATGCTCATCTGCATTGGCCTTATAAGATTCCTGGCCGTCGTTCTGGGTCAGTATATTGCTGATACTGACCGCGGTTGAATAGAGCGAGATCGCAATAATCAGCAGCACTGGCTGCACAAATGCCACAAACCCCGGTACTTCGGCGCCCCCGGTGATGCTTAGCATCAGAATAATGGCGGGCCCGAGTACCACAAACAGCGTCAGCGCAATGAAGAATACAATACGCTCCTTATAGCGGCCAAGATCCCGGTTAGTGACCAACCCGAGCACAAACTTCCCGATGGCAAGTCCGGCAAGAATGGCGGCGGCTATGCTCAGATCGGCATTCATAAGAGTCTGATAAAGACGACCATCCCAAAGGCGTTGCATACCAATAACGAGGAAAGGAAAAAGCACGAACAGAATGTCGGCATAGGTGCCGTACATCGTACTCATGGACTGGTGTTCACGTTGTAACTGGCGCTCACTCATAGATCCGATCCTGTTTTAATCTGTGTTTGTTCACGCACTATCATCTCGTCCAGTACCGCCAGTTCGCTACGAACCTGGCTCCACTGAGGAGTGGTAGCTTTTACAAGCGCCTCCACAACACCCGCCTGACGGGTCATCGCGGGATAACCCATGGCGCCCGCAGAGCCTTTGATCTGATGGGTTTCCATTTCAAGCACGGCCTGATCACTGGTTGCCAGTGCCTGGTTCATCCGCTGCCGGCGCTCGCTCAAACCTGACAGGAATCTGGCTGCCAGGCGGCCAATATCCTCATCGTTCCCCGCACTGTATTCCCCGGGCGACCCAGGCTCCAGAAAACGCTCCAATAGCGCCTGCAAACGGTGCTCATCTATCGGTTTTTCCAACGCTCCATCACAACCTGCATCGCGCAGTGCATCAGTTTCCTGCTGGTCGCCCGCCGTAAAGGCAATGATCGGTCTCCGGAAACCCGCCTGCCTGAGCAGCTGCGTAGCCGCCACGCCGTCCATTTCCGGCATATGCCTGTCCATGAGTACCAGTTGCACCGATTCTGAAAGCGCCTTGCGTACGGCTTCAGCGCCCGAGGCAACCGTTACAACATCCGGGCCAAAGCGGTTCAGCATCCGTTCCACGAGCTGCCGGTTCTCTTCGTTGTCCTCGGCCACCAGAACCCGGCCATGATATTGCTGGCCCGGCTCTGTGGCATTGCCAACATTAACGTTCAGGTACCGAGCCAGAACCTCATAAAAGCGCTGCTTGTCGATGGGTTTAGCCAGGTGTTCATTGCAGCCTACAAGCCGGTAGTCGGCAATGTCTTCAGACATCACATTGGCGGTCAGTGCGATAATGGGCGTATTCACCCCGGCTTCCCGCAACGCAGCAGTGGCATCGCGTCCGTTCATCACAGGCATCTGGATGTCCATCAGAATCACGTCGAAAGACTCCCGGACAGCCATCTCAAGCGCTTCGGCGCCATTGCCCACGTGCACAAGCTCAGCTCCGGTACGACTCACCAGCAACGAGACCAGGCGCCGGTTTACGTCATTGTCCTCCGCACAGAGTATGCGTCCTGAGAGGCGCGGCGCCACAACCATTGGAATGGTTCGCCGGCGCTGGCTCATCTCAGACGCGTCCCGCAGGAAGTGAACCTGATCCAGTGCACCGGTGCGAATCGATAGCTCAAATTCGCTGCCCTCGCCGTAGTTGCTGCTCACACGGATACTGCCGCCCAGCATTTCCGTCAGCCTCCGCGAGATACTCAGGCCCAGGCCGGTGCCGCCGTACTGTCGGGAAATTGCGGCACTGCCTTGGGCAAAGGGATCAAACAGCCGGCCAATTTGCTCCGGTTTCATACCGATTCCCGTGTCGACAACCCCGGCAACCAGCATCTCCTGCTCGCGATCACAGCGCACAAACAGGGAGATAGACCCCTTTTCCGTAAATTTAAGCGCGTTTCCACACAAATTGATAATAATCTGGCGCAGGCGCGTCGGGTCAGTCCGGATCTGCTCGGGCAGTGGGAATTCACAGAGTATATTGAAGTCGAGACTTTTTTCCTTGGCCCGGGGGGCGAAAAAAGCACGAATCTCGTCCAACAGCTCCGGCAGGTTCACCGATATCACGTCCACATCCAGCTTGTTGGCGTCGATTTTGGAGTGGTCGAGGATATCATTCACCAGATCAAGCAGGTGTCGCCCGCTGCGGACAACGGTCTCCGCGCTGCTGCGCTTTTCCTGCTCATCGAGATCCGGGTCCATAAGCGTCTCCCCGTAGCCAATTATGGCCGCCAGCGGCGTTCGGATCTCATGGCTCATATTGGCAAGGAACTGACTCTTGGCTTCTGCGGAATTGCGCGCAAGCTCCTTCTCCAGCCGTTCCTGTTCCCGTTCGCGCTCGATGCGCTGGCGCCGGTGGCTTTCTGTGGAATCGACGCAGGTTCCTTCCAGGTGCGTGGGCTCGCCGTCAGTATCGTAGGCTGTGTGGAGTGAAATAATGGCCCAGCGCTCTTCCCCGGTGTTGGTCAGATAGCGGGCCTCCACCCCTTTTATCGTGCCCCGCGCCTCAAGCTGTTCCACCACCAGCTCCCGCAACTGGTCGTCTGCAATGCATGCCTCCAGTACATCCGGGTTGTTTGCCAACAGTTCCTGACTGTTGGCGAACCCCATCAACCGCGCCATGGCAGGGTTGGCCGTTACAAACTGCCGCGCGGGCGACATCTGGAAAACGCCCTCAATGGCGTTATCAAACAGCGACTGGTAACGCTGCAGGCTGTTTAGCGCCCGCCGGCTCCAGTTCAGTGCCTGGCCCTGAACCTGCTTTATCCGGTCGGCCAGAGCAAAGGAAAACAGGATAACCTGAGCAGTAAGCCCGATCTGGGGCGCGTAACTGGTGAACGTGTTAAGCGGCAGGTAACCCATAACCGTCAGCGCGTATATGCCGAAGCCAATGAGTGCCAGTGTCCATGCGAAAAAGTAGGAGCGAGCCGCAGGGTTGTAATAGCGCCAGGACAGGTAGCTCACCACGATCAGAATAAGACAGAGCAGCATCGAGCCGATAACAATCCATTCCATGGCAACATGGTACGGAAGGAAAAGCGACAGCAGAAACGTAAGAACGACCGAATAAATGCACATCTTGATAACCCGGTCGAGCTCCAATGAACGGGTACGGGTTTCAAGCAGGGCACGGGCCATTAACAGGCCCCAGAACCAGGTCATGATGATCTGAAAGTGCAGATACTCTTTGTTAAAGAAGACCGGCCGGCTATCCAGTAGTTGGATACCGTGCACCTGTTCGGTCGCAATAAACACCGCCGCAAAGGCCAGATAGAGCACGTAGTAAATGTTACTGCGCTCGCGAACCGAAACGGCGACAAACAGGTTGTAGGCCAGAATGGCGAGCAGACTGCCTAACAGCGCACCCCGAACGATTTCATCCACCGACACCTTTTCAATGTAACTGTTGGGGTTCCAGAGACTGACAGGCAAGCGGAAGGTGTTGGTATTGATAATGCGCAGGTATACCGAGGTAACGCTATCGGGCTCCAGGTTCAGCCGGAACGTGGGGTTTGGCACCGCCAGATCACGCTCTGCCCAGTTGTCCTGATAGCCTGCCTTGCGCTGGTCAATCAGCTTTCCATCGCGCACCAGATACAGCACCACCTCATCTACCAGCGGCAGCGCCAACTCCAGAATCCACTCTGTGCCCGCTTCTCCGGTATCGGCACGCAAATCAAAACGCGTCCAGTACGCCGATTCTGTGTAGCCGAAATTCAGTACGCCGCTCTCATGGCGGGTGAACCGCTCAGGTTCCATGCCCAGAATGTCCGGTAACAGATAAAGCTGGCCGGCATCTTCCAGATACGAGATGCAACCGCCAAAATCACGGACGCTTTCCGTGCTGCGTTCCAGAACGATTTGGCCATTCTGGCACTGCTCCTGGGCGCTCGCCAGGCCGGGCACCAGTGCCATAACCAAAAATATCGCGACAAGCAGCCATTGCGCTGCTTTGCCTGAAGCCGGTTTACACCGTTGCTGCAAAATGTGATCTCCGCGAGGGTAGATGCCTGTCTTATGGTTTATTGTCTGCAGTCGGACCGGGGCGGAGAGCCCCGCGGGTTTTTACTTTAGCCGTTTACGGACGATTACGCACCTCAGGGCCTTCTGAAATGAGACACTCCTGCTTTTTCGCCGCCATTTCATTCATAACGCTGAACCTGAGCGGCTGCGGCCTGGAGGATACCGGGGAATCGGCGTTTAACCCGGCAACCAATGTGGACCTGGCCTTTTCGACGTTTGATCTCGAAAACACAGAAAATGTACCCGATAACCTTGAACACACCCGGTTCCGGGATTTTTATCAGGGTATTCAGCCCGCCGGCGCCGACAACAATACCAACAACCAACAAACCACCGAAGAGTTGCGGGGTCACATAGACAACTTTATCCGGGCCACGCGTACCGATGACGGAACCAGCTATGAAAAGGTGCGCAACCCGCTCGATCTGATCAATCAGATAATCGCATCCAACGAAGTCACCAACTTCCGGGACGGACGGCAGTACATCAGTCAACGTATAGCGGCGGGCGCTGCAGGCACCTACAACACCCGGGGGAATGGCGCACTCATTCGCTTTACAGATCAGAACGCGGTTCTGAGCGATGCACCGCTTAATGACAAACTGTGGATTTTCCCGACTCTCGATTGGCGCTATCTTCCCGCCGGCCCTGAAGACAGCGAAGTGGAGGCCAAAGTTTACCGAACCGTTCAGTACGTGAACCGAAGCGTTGAACCGGATGAGGCCAACGCACAACCGGAGCTGGTGAGCGTATTGGCCGGAAGCCGTTTTAGCGCCAACGGTTTCGGAACATCCGGCTACAACAGCCCCGAGTACGCCACCGCCGATTATCTCAGCCGCAACTTTGGCAGCATCGAACTGAGGCAGGATTTCGTTCAGGAAAAAATAGACACGTTGTTTATCAAGAGTTCGGACAACGCGGTACTGGATCTCAACCGGTATGACGGCATCAGCCTGAGTGATTCAAGCCCTGATTGCCTGAGGGTTGAGCTGGACTATACGAGCTCGACACTCAGAATCTTCTATTCCAATGACGAACCCGCAAGGATTAAAACCCCGACCAGCGCAGAGCCAGACAAAACCAGCCTCAACCCGGCTTATTGCGACAACCAACCGAACAGCGATGCGGCCGTGAGCTGGACGGCAACCGGAGCATACGTGCGTCAGTAACCGCAACGCTCATCAAGATCACAGGTCTGCAAAAAGCTTTTTTTATGATCAATCATCCGCTCATAGGCTGAAATCATAACGGCGACGTGTGGTGCCTTGGTCAGGCGCAAAACCTCAATTCGGCGTTCCAGCCGCTCTACTTCCGTGCTGACTTGCTGGTGCACATGGCTCCGCACGCTATCGTGGTGATCAAGCCGGACGTTTCTGACCATTGAAGGGTATTCGTGATGCGGGGTTACAGGCTTATCCATTGTCTCTCATCCATTGAGTGGCGGCGGTTCCTTTATCAGAATGCAGTTTGCACAACTGTCCGACAAAGTGCAATAAATGAATAGGTTTTCACTTTTATGCCACAGCCGCGTGGCCGTCCTGACAACGGAAGAATCCCGACGAATCCACTGCTATAGTTCTCCTTACTGTTTCTTTTTCAGCTACCGGGATTGTTTATGAGCCAGACATCCGTTGCCGATACTCTCCGGGAATACCTCTCCCTTCTTGAACTGCTGGACGACGCTTACTGGGAAGCAGCCAGCATTCAGCACAAGGACATGCTGTACGACATCATCAGTATTTTCAGCCAGGAAGTGTCCGAGATAAACAAACTCAGCATTCAGGATCACCACTATCCTTATGAGGTGATCACTGAAGGCATTCGGCGGGTTGTGCCCAAGCTTGAAAAGCTGGACGAGAGCCGCGAGGAAGTCATCCAGCGCACTCAGACGCTAACGGACTTCCGCGACATTCTGTCATCCGTGCTTGGCATTCTGGAGGCCCAGCTCAGAACCCTGTGAGTGGTCATCGCTTCAGGCGGCGACCACGGGGCGCTCGCTTTCCGGGCGGAACGGAAACTGACTGGCAATGGTATAAACAAACTTGCCCAGCGCAGGCAGGTGATGCCCGACAATTGGGAACCCGGTGTTGAGCAGGCTTACGGAGATATCCCGGGCGGCATCTGCCCAGCAGAGCTTGTTGATCAACCCCACATGCCCGAACGCGTAGCGGCTTTTTTGCCCCCACAAGCCCACCGGATTGCCGCCCAGCATCATGCCGGCACTGAAGCGCATGGGAATCATCATGGTGCGGTCAATCTGTAACGAACCGAACTGCTGAATGGCACGGCGAACGGTGATTTCGCTGCAGATACGCTTGTCATTCCAGGTACCTCCATTAAGCATCATCTGGAAGAACCGCCCCATTTCCTCGGCCGTGCCGCACAGATTTCCCGCCGGAATCACAGCTTCCTGAAAGCGCGGATCGTTGGTCACCTGCTCCACTGTGGAGATATCACCGCCAAGCGCGCGGTTGACGATCCAGGACACAGGGAAGCGTGGGGTAAGCCCGGTGGCGTAATTGGTGGCCAGCTCATGAAGGTTCTCAGGCTGAATCCCGTAGGTGAACCACTTCATGCCCATGGGCTTGCGAAGGTGTTTGTCGAGATAGCTTTCAATGGTGTCGCCAGTCACTTTTTCCAGCACGCGCTGAAGTACGTAGCCTCCGGTTACCGCATGATAGGCAACCTTGGAGCCGTCTACCTCTACGGCTCTGGCCTCACACAGCAGGCGCCAGATTTCATCCTGATTCCACAGCACATCAATCGGAGTATCTTTCGGAATGGCAGGAATTCCGCCCCGATGCGACAGAATCTGATGCACCGTAATGGTGCGTTTGCCGTTTGTCGCAAACTCTGGGCAGTAGTAAGACACCGGGTCCATCAGGTTGACCAACCCTTGCTCAACCAGCATGTGCATCAGCAAAGCTGTGACCGCCTTGGACGCTGAAAAATAGCAAACGGGTGTTTCGGTGGTCATGGCTACTTTGGGTGTGCCGGCAGGATCCTGGGGGCCATTGCCGCTTGCATGCCCAATCGCACGGTGCAGTATCTGTTCACCCCGATGTCGCACCGATATCTGGATGCCGGGGTGGACACCGGTGCGGTACAAGGCTTCGACGCTTTTCCAGATGGTATCTACTGTGCGGGTATCAACGCCTACGGCTTCCGGCTTTTCACCGGCAGCATCGCGGTGAGTAACGGTAGACAAATCCTTGGGAACCTTGCAACTGTGCAGTGCACGACGGGCTATTGGGTTCATCGGGTGCGCCTTGGTATTGGTGACTGTTTTTATTCGGTCTTCGGATTGGTTAATTCTGAAGTTATCATAGACCGTTGAGCATAAAAAAAACCAATGGTTTCAGGAGCAACCTATGACGCCCGGTATCGATGCGGCCTGTAAAGCCGGTGTTCCCCACAGGATCCACGAATACGAGCACGACCCTGCCAGCACAGGTTACGGCAATGAAGCCGCCGAAAAGATGGGAATTGATCCGGCACGGGTATTCAAAACCCTGGTGGTCGCCGTTGATGGCAAAACCCTCGCCGTCGGCGTGGTGCCGGTCACCGGCATGCTGAGCATGAAGCTGATCGCCAAAGCCGCAGGCGGAAAGAAGGCAAGCATGGCCGACCCGCAGGAAGTCCAGCGCCGCACCGGTTACGTGCTGGGAGGTGTCAGCCCTCTGGGCCAGAAGAACCGTTTGCGAACCTTCATTGATGTATCTGCCGAGGGTTTTGACACGATCTATATCAGCGCCGGCCGCCGCGGTCTGGAGATTGAACTTTCACCCGACGACCTGACCCGGCTAACCGAGGGGCGGCTGGTTCCCCTGCAGCAGGAATAAAAAAACCCGGAGAGCCCTATTACGGGCTTTCCGGGTTTTTGCCTCAGGCAACCGGGCGAAATGCCCGGGCACCGTCCGGGATTACTTCACCGATGCGCGGGCATCTTCCATAATCCGGTTGAGGGTTTCACTTGGCTGCATGACCGCCTTCACCTTGTCTGCAGGTGGGTGGTAATAGCCGCCGATATCCGCCGGTTGACCCTGGATAACGCTCATTTCTTCCAGGATCCTGTCTTTGTTTTCTTCCAGTTGTGACGACATTTTAGCGAAAAACTCTTTGAGCTCCTTGTCGCTATCCTGATTCGCCAGCTCCTCTGCCCAGTAGCGGGCCAAGTGGAAGTGACTGCCACGGTTGTCCAGCTCACCGGTCACGCGGGAAGGCGACTGGTTGTTTTCGAGCAGGCGCTCGGTGGCTTTGTCGAGAGTCTGCCCCAGCAGACGTGCACGATTGTTATCGTGCTTCTCGCCCAGCTCATCCAGAGACACGGCAATAGCCAGGAACTCACCCAGCGAATCCCAGCGCAGATGGTCTTCCTGCAGCAGTTGTTGCACGTGTTTGGGTGCAGAACCGCCGGCGCCGGTTTCGTAGAGCCCACCACCGTTCAGCAGCGGAACAATCGACAACATCTTGGCACTGGTACCCAGCTCCAGAATCGGGAACAGGTCGGTAAGGTAGTCACGCAGCACGTTGCCGGTTACAGAGATGGTATCCAGGCCACGAATCAGGCGCTCCATGGTCCAGCGAATGGCGCGAACCGGCGACTCGATACGGATATGGAGGCCTTCGGTATCGTGATCTTTAAGGTAGGTATGAACCTTCTTGATCAGCTCGGCATCGTGAGCACGCTCGTCGTCCAGCCAGAATACAGCAGGCGTGCCGGTAGCGCGGGCACGGTTAACGGCCAGCTTGACCCAGTCGCGGATCGGCAGGTCTTTGGTCTGGCACGCGCGCCAGATATCGCCCTTTTCGACGTTGTGTTCGGTCAGCACTGTGCCATCTTCGGCAACCACTCGCACAATACCGTCTTCCTTGATTTCGAAGGTCTTGTCGTGAGAGCCGTACTCTTCGGCTTTTTGCGCCATCAGGCCTACGTTCGGCACTGTGCCCATAGTGGTGGGGTCAAATGCACCGTGAGTCTTACAGAAGTTGATCGCTTCCTGATAGATGGTGGCGTAGGTGGACTCCGGCATAACTGCCTTGGTGTCCTTGAGCTTGCCATCACGAGCCCACATTTTGCCGGAGTTGCGGATCATCGCAGGCATGGAGGCGTCAACAATCACGTCGCTGGGCATGTGCAGGTTGGTGATACCTTTAACGGTATCCACCATAGCGATTTCCGGGCGATGCTCGTAGGTTTTGTGCAGAGCTTCCTGGATTTCTTCCTGCTTGGATTCCGGCAGCAACTTGATTTTCTCAAGTACGGAAGACAAGCCGTTGTTCGGGTTTACACCGATTTCTTCGAACAGGTCGCCGTACTGGTCAAACAGCTCCTTGTAGTAAATCTTCACCGCGTGACCGAACACGATCGGGTGGGAGATTTTCATCATGGTAGCTTTGACGTGCAGGGAGAACATCACGCCGGTCTTTTCGCAATCCTCGATGGCATCTTCGAAGAATTTGCAGAGCGCTTTCTTGCTCATGAACATGCCGTCGAGCACTTCGCCTTCCAGCAGGGGCAAATCGGATTTCAGTACCGTCTGCTTGCCGCTTTTGTTCTCGAAAACAATGCGGGCGTTGGTCGCCTTGTCGAGGGTCAGCGACTGCTCGTTGGAGTAGAAATCGCCACCGCGCATGTGCGCCACGTGGGTGCGTGAAGCCGGGCTCCAATCACCCATGGTGTGGGGATACTTGCGGGCAAAGGCTTTCACGGCGGCTGGTGCCCGACGATCGGAGTTGCCTTCACGCAGAACCGGGTTCACGGCGCTGCCCAGTACTTTCGCATAGCGGGCAGTGATATCTTTTTCTTCGTCGGTTTCAGGGTTTTCCTTGTATTCAGGAACCTTATAACCCTGATCATTCAGTTCTTTAATGGCTGCGCGTAGCTGCGGTATGGAGGCAGAAATGTTCGGCAGCTTGATGATGTTGGCGTCTGGGTCTTTGGTGTACTCGCCCAGCTCTGCCAGGGCATCCGGAACCCGCTGATTCTCTTCCAGGTGCTCGGGGAAGGTCGCCAGAATCCTGGCCGCCAGGGAAATATCGCTGGTTTCGAATTCAATGCCAGCCGGCTTGGCGTAGGTTTCCAGGATCGGAAGAAGAGACCGTGTAGCGAGGGCAGGCGCCTCGTCGGTCAGTGTGTAGACGATCTTTGCTTTGGATGATGTCATTTTCGTCCTCAGGCTGATAGGTGGATTCAGGACGGTCATGGCGTGATCCTGCGCCTTTTGGGCGTCTGATCTTTGCAATGACTGATTTTGGAGCTTTTAATAGACCTACTAAGATACCATTTTTTTGTGATTTCGGGTTACGATCTTAGTATAAGAACGGACTAAAAACCCCGGATCTTCGGTGACAGTGTGGTTATGTGGTGGGAATTTACGAAACTTTCTAACATTTTGTGTATTTGGATGGTTAGCTTGGGAGTATCGCGGTGGGGGCATTCCCTCCCAAAACACGCTCCTTGCGGCACATCCATGTGACGCTTGGGCTCCGCCCTTTAGCGCTTATTGCTCCTGCGTCGCGCTAAAGGTCCGTGGCAAGCCAACCAACGTCGGCGGTCCGCACTTTCGCAGCTCAAAGACCCATTAACCTTTCGGCAATAGGTTCTCCTCGGCAAGCCGGTCCCGAATCTGGTCCAGTGCTTCCGGGTTGCCCAAGGCATCGCGGTTGTCGGCTTTACTGGAACCATTGATCAGACGAGCGACGGCCAGCTCCACTTTTTTGCCACTGCGGGTGTAGGGGATGTCCGGCACCTGAACTATGTGTTTGGGAACATGGCGTGGGCTGGCGCCCTTGCGGATCCTGACTTTTAGTTGGTTCAGCAGGTCGTCGGTGAGCTCCTGGCCTTCGGCAGGCACTACGAACAGCACAACTTCTACGTCGCCCTCGATCTGGCGCCCGACTACCAAACTGTCTTTGATGGCCGATTCGGTTTCTACCTGGCGGTAGATTTCTGCGGTGCCGATGCGCACGCCGCCGGGGTTGAGTGTGGCGTCGGAGCGGCCGTAGATGATGGCGCCGCCGTGTTCGGTGAATTCGATGAAGTCACCGTGTGCCCACACGCCCGGGAAGGTGTCGAAGTAGGCTGCGCGGTAGCGTTCGCCGTCGGCGTCGTCCCAGAAGGCGACAGGCATTGAGGGTAAAGGCTGACGGCAGACGAGTTCGCCGCGGCCTTGGTCGACGGGATTGCCGTTGTCTCCGTATGCGACAGCGTCGACGCCCAGCAGGCTGCACTGGATTTCGCCCCGGCGTACTGAGAGCAGTGGAGTGGAACCGACAAAGCAGCCGCAGATGTCTGTGCCACCTGCAATGGAGCCCAACAGTACGTTGGGTGCGCCGTGGCTGTATACCCAGTCGTAGTCTTCCGGAAGCAGGGGCGAGCCGGTTGAGAAAATGATTCTCAGGTTGCTGAGATCCAGGGTTTCAGCAGGGGCCATTTCAGCCTTGCGACAGCCTGCAATGAATCTTGCGCTGGTACCGAAGTGGGTAACGCGCTCTTCGGCTACGGTATCCCACAGGAAGCTCAGGCTGGGGTAGCCCGGCGAGCCGTCTACGGTGATAACGGCAGCGCCGGTCAGCAGGGCGGAGGCCTGCCAGTTCCACATCATCCAGCCGCAAGTGGTGAAGTAGAGGAACCGGTCTTCCGGACCTACATCGCCATGCAGCATGAGTTCTTTGGCATGGTTAACCAGCAGGCCGGCGGTGCCGTGCACGATGCATTTGGGTTTGCCGGTGGTACCGGAAGAATACAGGATATAAACCGGGTGGTCAGGGCCAACCGGCGTAAATGAGGGTGCCTGGCCTGCGCCAGAAGCAAGTGCCTCATCCCAAGTGGTAACCAGCTCACCCGGAACCGCTGTTTCTCCCGGAAGCTGCTCAACGCTGACAACGCATTTGAGCGTTGGCAGGCCGGCAATCAGTTCCGCAAAATCATTCTGGCGGGCGAACGTCTTACCGCCGTAGCCATAGCCGTTTACCACGATCAGGGCAGACGGTTCAATCTGGCCAAACCGGTCAAGGATGGCGCCAATGCCGAAGTCCGGCGAGGCGGAGCTCCAGATAGCACCAAGGCTGGTTGCCGCCAGCATGCCGGCGAGGGCTTCGTAGCCGTTGGTGACAACTCCGGCTACCCGGTCCCCTTTTTTGATGCCCTTGCCGCGCAGAAAGGCTTCCAGCGCACCGACATCGGATTTCAGTTCGCCATAAGTGCGGCGCAAAACCGGGCGGGTTTCACAGTAGGCGACAATTGCTTCCTGGCTGGCATGCTCGCCCTCTGCCAGTCGCAGCAGGTTGGCAGCAAAGTTCAGCTTCATGCCCGGGAACCACTCGGCACCGGGCATATCCCGCTTGCCCAGCACTGCGTTGGCTGGTGTTTCACAAATCAGACCGCAATAATCCCAGACCTTGGCCCAGAAGGTTTCCAGATTTTCAACGGACCACCTATGCAGTGCATGATAATCAGCAAAGGGACCATAGTTCTGGCCTTCCAGCCAGGTCTTAAACCGACCCATATGGGCATTGTCCAGCGTATCCTCAGAGGGGGACCAGACTACGGGTGATTGTTCTGTAAGGCTCATCCGTCGCTCCTGTTGCTTACTGCATGTGCCAGCCGTGGCTGACAACAATAGATTGGCCAGTGAGGGCGGCCGAAGGGAAGGCCGCAAGATGCACGGCTGTTTCGGAAACATCTTCCAGCGTAGTGAACTTGCCGTCCACTGTGTTTTTCAGCATGACCTTGCTGATGACTTCTTCTTCAGAAAGTCCAAGCTCTTTTGCCTGTTCCGGAATCTGTTTGTCTACCAGCGGCGTTCTCACAAAGCCAGGGCAGATAATATTACTGCGCACACCATGTTCGGCACCTTCTTTGGCAACCGCACGGCACAACCCCAACATACCGTGTTTTGCTGCCACGTAAGGCGACTTCAGAGGCGAAGCCTCCAGCGAATGCACAGACCCCATGTAAAGCATAGTGCCCCCGCCGCTGGCGTACATCTGCTTGAGCGCGGCCCGGGTTACCAGAAAGGCGCCATCCAGGTGCACGTTTATCACGCGACGCCAGTCCGCATACGCCAGTTTGTGCACCGGGTCTATGTGCTGGATGCCGGCATTGGCGACAGCGATGTCGAGGCCGCCCCAGGCTTCCACAACGGCGGTAACACCTGCATCGACTGCCGCTTCGTCCGTCACGTCCATCGCCAGAGCCATCGCTGTGCCGCCGGCTTTTTCTATGGCGTCAACGGCCTCTTGTGCGCTTTCCAGCGTAAGATCCGCAACCGCAACGCGAGCACCTTCACGGCCATAGTGCTCGGCAATTGCGCGGCCGATACCGCGCCCCGCCCCGGTAATCAGGGCAATCCGTTTTTCTAGACGCATGGTTTTATCTCCTTAGTCGTAAGCCACGCTGGGCAGCCAGGTTGCTATCTCGGGCACCAGGAATACGATCGCCAGCGCTATCAGCTGAATAATGATAAAGGGTATGACGCCCTTGTAGATGTCGATTACCGTGATTTCCGGCGGCGCCACGCCCTTTATGTAGAACAGCGCAAAGCCTACCGGTGGCGTCAGGAACGACGTCTGCAGGCACATGGCAAAGAGTATGGTGAACCACACCAGGTTAAATTCGAGGTGTTGAACAACCGGTGCTACCAACGGAAGAATAATCAAGGTGATCTCAACCCAATCGAGGAAGAAGCCGAGCAGGAACACCGCGAACAGAATAGTCAGTATCACGCCATAGGGCCCGAATGGCAGCCCCAGCAACGCGTCTTTGATCACCTCGTCGCCACCAAGACCTCGCAGCACAACAGAGAAGGCCGTGGCGCCAAGGAAAATTGCGAAGATAAATGCGGACGTCCGGGTCGTTTGGTGTAGTGATGAGCGGAGGACCTCCATGTTCAGCCGTCTTGCCATTATAGCCAGCAATAGAGCGCCCAAGGCACCGACGCCGGAAGCCTCTGTGGGCGTAGCTATACCGGCAAAAATAGAACCAAGCACACCAAGAATCAACGCAGTCGTGGGCAAAACTGCCTTGGCCACTTCCCAGACAATGCCCCAGGATACTTTCTCAGTACCCTCTGGCACAGGCGCAATATTCGGCTGCAGCATGGGGCGGATAATGGCATAAGCAACGTACATCGCACCCAGCATCAGGCCTGGCAGGAACGCTCCCATGAACAGATCACCCACCGACGCTTCCGGAACCGCCAGCCGATCAGCCATCAGCACCAGCATGATGGAAGGCGGAATCAGAATACCAAGAGTACCGGTGGCGCAGGCAGTACCCACGGCGAACCCTTTGTCGTACTTGTTCTCCATCATAACTGGCAACGACAGCATTCCGAGTAGCACCACAGAAGCACCAATGATACCGGTGGTGGCTGCTAACAGTACGCCTATGATAATCACCGTTACCGCATATCCGCCGCGAACCGCGCCAAAGAGCTTTACCATGCTGTTCATCAGTCGTTCGGCGACACCAGACTGATCGAGCATGATGCCCATGAAAATAAACATAGGAAGGGCCACAAGGGTTTCGCTGTTTACGACGTTCCATACGCGCTCGGGCACAAGCCCCATAGAGGAGGAATAATCGAACCACAGATTGGCACCAAAATTCTCAACGGCCACCACACCGATGACCGTCCAGATAACTGCGGTGCCACCCAACACCCAGGCAACCGGAAAGCCGGTCATCAATAACACGCCGAACGTCAGGAACATACCGATTACAAACAGGGTTTCAAGCTCCATCAGGACGCATCCTCTTTCTTGTCATTCCCGGTCTTGACGGGGATTGGCTTCGGAAAACCGAAAAGCAGTGCAGTGACTTTCAACAACCGGGATAGCGCAGCCAGAGCCAGAAGAACAAAAGACAACGCCACTACACCTTTGAGTACCCAGCGGTATGGAAGCCCGGCAGGTGCCTGGCTGGTTTCTCCTTGCTGCCAGGAACTGAAGGCATAGGGGATCATTTCGTATATCGCTAATGTGAGAAATGGTAACAACAGGAACAACAGACCGAGCAGTTCAACCCAGCCCTGACGTTTCAGGGACATGCGTTCGTGGAGTACATCCACTCTCACGTGATCATCGACCACGAGGGTATAAGCCAGCCCGAGCATCCAGCCGATGCCGGCCAGGTGCCACTGGACCTCTTCCAGGGTTACAGAACCATGGTCAAAGGCATAGCGGCCAACCACCGCCCAAATGATCACGCCTGTTAGCACCACCCAGAGCCAGGACGCAGCCTTGCCGATTGCCGCAATCATGCGGTCCATCTGCTGACTGACCCGGGTTGTCGGTAGCTCTGTATGGTGGTGAAGAAATTCACCTGCGTCGGGCACCGGTGCCCGCGAGTTTTGCGGTGAGCCTTGATCAGACACCGTCATGGAATAATTCCCCGCTCAGAAAGCCTATGTGCGAAACAAGGATGGCCCCGAAGGGCCATCCAGACTTGGTCAGAGAGCATCGGAATGTCTTTCGATGCTCAGGGTCAGCCCCGGACTTTAAAGATCTGATGGAACATAGGCGCGTGAATCCCACACCTTGTAGCTTTCCATGAACTCGTTCTGGCTGTCATAGACGCGCTTGAAGTCAGCATCCTTGGAGGCTTCTTCTTCCAGCACTTCCTCGGTAACCGCCTTCAGCTTTTGCAGAACTTCGCGGGGAATCTGGTCAGCATTGACGCCCTTTTCCTGGAAGCCAGCCAGAACCTTGCCGTTCTTGTACTCGCCTTCGGCCAGGGCCAGAGTTGTCGCAGCGGTACAAGACGCTTCAACCAGAGCTTTCTGTGCATCGGTCGCGTTGTTCCACTCATCCTTGTTGATCAGCATGTACTGGGCAGTAAATTGCTGGTGCCAGCCGGGGAAGAGGTTGTATTTGACCACCTGGTCGAATCCGAGAATCTGGTCAATGGCAGGCATGGAAAATTCTGTGGCATCAATGGTGCCTTTTTCCAGCGCCTGGAAGAGCTCACCGCCGGGCATCATGGTGACCGAGGCGCCCAGCTTTTCCAGAACCTTGCCGCCGAGGCCGGCGAAACGGATTTTCAGACCTTTGTAGTCTTCCAGGGTGTCGATTCTGTCTTTGTACCAGCCAGCTGTTTCAGGCCCGATAATGCCACACAGCTGCGCGTGCACTTTGAAACCCTTGTTGGCATAGACTTCCTGCAACATTTCATGACCACCGCCGTAGTAGTACCAGCCGGTGTAGGCCCAGGGCTTCATGCCAAAAGGTACTGCTGCAAACAGCGGAATGGCTGGCACTTTACCCTGATCGTAACCGATCCAGGTGTAACCTGCAGAAACCTTGCCGTCGGAAACAGACTGGAGGATATCAAACGCTGGAACCAGCTTGCCGGGCTCATAAACGCGAACCTGGATACTGCCGCCGGAAGCTGCGTTGAGATTATCGGCAACCCAGGCGGCAGGCGAACCCAGGCCGGGAAGATTGGTGGAGAAGGCAACCGGCATTTTCCAACGCATGTCGTCTGCGTATACCGATCCCGTTGTCAGGGCAATCGCACCGGCAATTCCGGTGAGGGCCTTGAAGAGTTTCATTGGCGAGTCTCCTAACATTGTTGTTGTAATTGGCCGGCAGGATAATTTTCCTGACAAGCCCAGTCTGAGTGTAGTCAGACATCGCAGGAAACGAGACAGACATTTGTATTTTTCGGGTCCTACGAAAGCGTCAGTCTTGTTTTCTGCGTTGTTCTGACGTCCTGCGCTCAAGAATTAGCAGGGACCGTGCCAGAACTTTTTTTATATTCAATATCAATGAGATAAAAATAAATCAAAGGATTGGAATTTCTGAAACGTCCGGGAAATCGGACAACGTAATGCTATAGTCGTACGTACTTGTACAGATATCAAGACACCTGTCCGGTAATCAGGACATTTTGGCCAGCTTCTCGTACAGCACCGAGCGGGAAATGCCCAATAGCCGGGCGGCTTTGGTTCGGTTACCCCTGCTTGCGACCAGGGCCTCTTCCACAGCCTGAGCTTCCGCCTCTGCCAGAGTTTCAGCCAATCGCCTGATGGGGCGCGACGCAATCTGGCAGGCTGGGCGAACCCCAACCCGAGGCAGCACCTTGAACATGGCATCGGCATCCAGAACGCCACCTTCCTCACTCATGGTCAAGGCTCTCTCAAGCACATTACGCAGCTCGCGGATGTTCCCGGGCCAGTCGTAACTGGCCAAGGCCGCCACGCCTGCATCGGTAATTTCCGCCCGCATGTCCAGCCCTTCGCTGATTTCCCATAGCAGGGTTTCGCACAGCAACCCGATGTCGGCCAGGCGCTCTCTCAAGGGTGGTATGGGGATTTCCAGAACGTTGAGCCGGTAATACAGATCCGAGCGAAAACTGCCATCTGCGATCATGGCTTCGAGGTTGCGGCTGGTTGCTGCAATAACCCGGACATCCACCGACGCCACCTTGTTGGAGCCAAGCGGTTCGACTTCCCCTTCCTGCAGCGCTCGCAACAGCTTGGCCTGCAGCGGCAAAGGCATATCGCCGACCTCGTCCAGAAACAACGTGCCGCCGTTGGCGAGCTGGAACTTGCCTTCCCGGTGCTTTCGGTCTGCGCCGGTATAAGCACCTGGCGCGACACCGAAGAACTCGGCTTCCAGAAGATTATCGGGAATGGCCGCCACGTTCACACCCACGAAGGGTTGTTCGGCGCGACTGGAAACAGAGTGGATTGCCTGGGCCAGCACCTCCTTGCCGGTGCCAGTCTCACCCAGCAAAAGCACGGCCATCTCACGGCCTGCAGCCAGACGAGCCCGTCGCTTCACTTCTAGGGCTCCCGGGCTGGCGCCAACAAAATCGCCAAGGCTGTATCGCGTGCTCCTCGCTTTCTTTGCCAGTGCCTTACGGGCTGCAGCAAGATCCTGATGCAGCCGCCGGTACTTGCTAACCAACGGGGTGAGCGGTTGCAGATCATCGTAGAGCACAAATGCTACTGCGCCTTCGATCTGCCCTTCCTTGTCATAAAAGGGTAACCGGGTAACCACCAGCTGTTGCTGCTGGTGCTCCATGATGTCCAACAGCAGGGGATTGCCGGTTTCCACCACTTCTGGCATGCGGGTTTCAGGAATCACCTGTCGCACCGGGCGGCCGATGGCACTCGCCGGGTCTTTCAGGCCCAATAGCTGAGAGTAGCTGCTGTTGATCCAGGTGATGCGGGCATCACGATCTACGGCAATTGCCCCTGCACTGGCTTCTTCGAACATGGGGAAAAGCGCTTCGATCAGTTCCCGGGTCAGCCCGCTTTTGTTTTTCTCACCAAACAACTGTGCCATGTAGCGCGTACCGCCGGGTTCAATATCATTCATGTTGAAAGCCCTGACACCCGGCAAGCCGGGTGTTCTGTCGGAAGTATATGGCCCTCTCAGCTGACAGAGCAAATGAGAGGGCACGCGCGATCACCTCAACGTTCTTATTCCGGGATACGTAACTCGGTACCAACCAGTTGAATAAGATCGTCTTCAGCAGGTGTTACTGCGATCGCAGGGAGGTTGCTCTCGGCCAACGGTGTAGCAATATTGCCACGTGGCGTAGTGCGGACTACCTGGCTTGGCGGAAGCTCGGTGCCGTTAGTCAGACGCTCCCATACCAGATCAAGCGCCTGGAAGTAGTAGTGATGTAGCGGTATGTAGTTCTCAGCAATACCAGGGAAACCGTTGAGAATGTCCAGGTGGTGCGCGTTTAGCACTTCGTAGTAACGAAGCTCGCTGTTTGTGCCTTCCACCTGCTGGTTAAGCCCATAGTAAGGCCGCGATGTGTGATTGATGGGCAGAATAGCATCGGCTCGACCCGTCACGAATACCGCCGGCTTACCCTGAAGGTTTCCGGTCGCTCTGACGCCTTCGATGCCCTCAGCAATCGCGTCAGCAAGCTCTGCGTCAGCACCGGTAAGCTCGTCTCCTGTTTCGGCATCGCGGCCTAGAGCCAGACTGTGCAGGCACAACAACGCATCCAGACCATAATCCACCAGACCGGTGCTGGGAGATTTGCTGATTGTCAGCAGAGTTGGCTCGCCACCGTCAGCAAGATCATAAACAATGTTAACGTTCCCTGTAGGCGGAATGCCGTTACTTGAGCCAAACAACGCGGCTTCTTCGGTCAGCGTTAACGGCCTTACAACTCCGGTGGAAGGATCCGTTGCAGCCATACTGAGCCCACACACACGATCCTCAACACTGGCGCGACCGTAGGCGTTGGCATAGGTCATGGCAATGGCCTGGGACACATTTAATCCAAAATGCACCGGCGCTAACATGTTCTGCTCCGGCTGTATGCCGAACTCCTCATTCAGAATACGCAAGGCATCAGTGGCACGTTCTTCGGTGTTGGAACCTGCTACCAGCCCTTTGAGTCCCAATGAAGTACAGATGTTTTCGTCCGTAGTCTGAGTGTTGAAAGCTGCTCTCAGCGGCGCAGTTGCAAGAGCGGGCGCCTCATTGGCACAACCCTGATATACCGCTATTGCCGTGGTATATTCGAGCAAGCTTCGGCTGTGCTCCGCAATACCTGCGTTAGTTCCCTGATTAATGGTGAAAGAGGTATCGACAACCGGATTCACATTGGGCTCCGAAACCGCCACGCCATCGATCAGGCCCTTCGTGTCCTGCTCGGCTGCGCGAACGGATGAACCGCCACCGTTGGAAACACTGGAGGCGATAACCAATGTGTTCGCCGGCGTAATCGGATCAACGTTGTTGGTATCACCGAATTGCTCGTTGAGTGCCCAGAACCCGAATTCGATGGACTGCAGGACGTGAAGACCCCAATCAGCTTCAGGATTGGCTTTTGAGTGTGCTTGCTTCCAGGAGAAACGGTCCGGCCAGGCTGCATTAAAGTCGCTTCGTTCTGAATCTGTCAGGTCCGCGCGAAACTGGACAGGCTCGTCCGCCGTTGTAAGGGTGCCGTCTATTCTCTGCGCGGCATTGGTTGTAAGGTTATGCGAACCCGTGCCAGTGCCCTTATCGGTGTAGACAACCGCGCAACCTTTCTTCAGGCCCCACTCACCGGCTGTGCCAATTGCACCGTAAACTCCCCGGGAGCCGGAAGACGGCGCAGTGATCATGCACGGGCTTTGTGGATTAAAACTGTCTGGCACTTGCGCCATCACGGTAATGGGCACGTCACTGCCGGGCACGGTCATGAAGGCGAGATACTCATGCCCAGGAATCTTCCCTTCGGTACCATTGCCCACGCCGGGGCCAAAAAATTCACCATACCCGCCACCAGCGGATGTATCGACCAGTGCACGGTAGTTGTTATAAATCGCAAGCCGCCGCAACTCTGCGGGGGTCGGGTTAAGAGGTTCGTCAAAAGCCGGTGCGGGACCATCACGCATGCCGGTGGCGCCCAGACCCGCTGTCAGCAGGTCATCGGTAAGACCGTCGTACTGGGTGTGCCGAATATCGCCCTCGATAAATCCGGGAATCTGGTTCGCGGCAGGTGGGTTATCGTCGTTACTGTCATTACAGGCAGTGAGACCAAAGCCTGTAGCGCCGATCAGCGCACAGATTATGATGCGTTTCATGGTCGTTCCTTGTTTGTTGTTGTTGAGAACGGGCCGGGACCACGACCCGAAACAATCGCTATGCGCATCTTGTGCCATAATTTTATCCGTTTGTTTTTGTTCGTTATTTTCAGAATTTTTTTCTATTCATACGCTGTTTTGTCCAGACTTCCGGACAACATTCCGTTCCTCGCCGTTCGGATTCGTACCGAAACCCCTTACCGCAACGGCTGGCACAGCCTGATTGTCCTGATATCCGGACACCGTCGTGATTGGCGGACAGCCGATTAAAGCGACACACATCCAGCGCGATCCGAAAAACGTAGATTTACACCGTTAAACTGCAGAAAGGATGGTCACTCATTGAAGACTCAGGGAGCTCTGAAAGCCGTTATTGGTCTGGGCACGCTGGTGAGCGCGCTCCTGCTTGGTGGCTGCGCGAGCCACCACAATGCGCCGGCTGAATCCGTCACCTTGAAAGATACGACGTTCACGGTGAATTACAGCGTGCAATTTTCTCCTGATGACTGGCCAGAAACGCTCTACGGTGATCTCTACTTACCCGAGGGTGAAGCCCTTCGCCCTGTTGTGTTGATGGTACACGGCGGGGGTTGGGAGCGACGCTCCCGAAGTGATATGAACTGGATTGCAGAGCAACTGGCCGGTCACGGCTTTGCGGTGTTCAACATTGACTACCGCTTCGCCCCCGAGCATGTTTTTCCGGCCCAGCTACACGATCTTCAGATAGCCCGAACCTGGCTGAACCGCCATGCGGATCAGTACCGGCTTGATGCCTCTCAGGTAAATGGATTTGGCTTCTCTTCCGGTGCGCATCTGATCGCACTGATGGCACTTGTGGCAAGTTCCGACAATGACGAAGCGGAGGCGCTGAGTACGCCTTGGGGCGGCCCCGACACCGCCCTCAACGCCGTCGTGGCCGGCGGCACGCCTGCTGATCTGACCAGTTTTGGTTCCGGCAAGCTTTTGCGGCAGTTTCTGGGCGGCACGCAAGCCGACATGCCCGATACCTACCGCGTGGCGTCTCCCATCACACACGTTACCGGCAATGCCCCACCGTTTTTCCTGTTCCACGGCAACATGGACAGCCTTGTGCCTTTCCGCCAGGCGGAAAAATTGCACGAAGCGCTACTGGCCAGCGGGGTTGAGAGCGAACTGTTCGAGATGCGTTTGCGCGGCCATGTCACCAGCTTTCTTACTTCCGGCAACGCGGTTAGCGAGTCAACCGGATTTCTGGAGCGGCAAAACAGCGAGCGCTGACGCCGAAACATGGAAAAAATGATCAAATCCGGATAAACGGCAGCAGGCTCAGACCGGTGATCACCAGGATGGCCACGCAGGCCGCCAGCGAGCGAACGGGCTTGTGCCGAAACATCTGCCATACGCCACCGGTCTCGCCACTCAGGCGTCGAGCCTCATAGGCCTCACGCTGGTTTTCCAGGCGCTGGCGCTGATAGTCTTGCAGTAGAGCTTTGGCTCTATTCGCTTCTTCTGTGTCGTGCACCCAGAAACCACCCATGCTGATACCCCAGCGGCTAGGCGGCGTCTCGTAAAAGCGCACATCGTGCGCCTCAAACAGCGCCCGTATTTCCTCAGCTTCATCATCAGGCACGTGGCGCAAATTCATCAGGTGGTGGGGCATGAAGACTCGTTGTCTGGTATCGGACGGGGTAATACCGATATCCTAACACCAAAGATCAACAGACCGAATTCACAACCGGAACCGTTCATGACAGATCACCCCCTCCGCCTGTTGCTGGATTTTGATGCCTGCGCCCAGAGAGACAATGGCCAGGCCCCGGCATTTCTGCACCGGCGGGATCGCAAGTTTGCACTGACCTGCGAACAGCAAGGCGTTACACCCGGCCCAAAACGCTGGCTGGCGCACATGAACCATCTCAGCGGCCCCGGCGCAGGCCCATCTTCCTCAAAGCAGACTCTGCGTTTCTGGCGCCGGATCAGCAGCGGTTTTATGGCAGCAGGCGCTGTTTTCGGCATACTGACCATGCTCGGCCTGCTGTTCTATGACGGCGGGCAGCGCATCAACATCACCGTTATTCTGGCCTTTGTGGCCTTCCAGTTGTTGCTGGCGCTGTTGACTACCGTTCAATCCCTGGCTGGCTGGCAGCCATGGCGCGGGCTGCTACAACGCTTTCACAACAACCCGGAATCTGACGTTTCGGCCAGACTCCAGCCGGTGCTTATGGCGCGGGCCGCTCAGCTGGGCGGGCTGTGTTTTGCGGCCTCTGGCCTGGCAACTTTGCTGGTTATGGTGGTGCTACAGGACCTTGCTTTCGGCTGGAGCACCACACTGGATACCGATGCCAGTCGCTATCATGGCCTGATCACAGCAATTGCAGCACCCTGGGCCTGGCTTTGGCCGGCCGCCGTTCCCGACCTGGCGCTTGTAGAGGCGACCCGGTTCTTCCGTGCCGGTGCAAGCGAGGCCACCCTGAACCCGCTTCGCTGGGGGCAGTGGTGGCCTTTCATTGCCATGCTCTGGACAACCTGGGCGCTATTGCCCCGGCTCGTTCTTTTTGTTCTGGCAGGCGTGCTGATTCGCCGCAAATCCAGGCTCCTGCTAACCAGCCACCCGGCGATGCGTGCGCTAATGTACCGCATGGAAACTCCGGCTCTCGAAACCGGTAACGAACATAACGATGCCGCAGACCTTCCCGACACCGCAACGGATCTGAAATTACAGCCCTTACCGGATGCCCAAATAGCGTTGTGCTGGGCCGGCGCGGGCGATCCGGAGCTGCCCGATGCACTCAGCACCGGCAAAAGCCTTATAGCCAAGGCGGGCGGCAAGATGACACTGGCAGAAGACCGTGAGACGCTGGAGCAGGTAGCCACACAGCTGGTACAAGGGTCCAATCGGTCCGTTCTGCTGGTTACCCGCAGCTGGGAGCCGCCCACCGGCGAGCTGGAAGACCTGCTGGCCAGTGCGAGAAACCTTTGGCCCGAAGACACCCAGGTCGTCCTCGTACCACTGGCTGCAAACATTGAGCGAGAGCCAGATGCCCACCAGGTCCAGCAATGGTTGAGGTTTGCCGGGCGCGCAGGGCCCGAGTTTGTGACGGTCAGCCTTATACCGATTCATGGAGCCATTCCCGACATGGATGAGGGAGTTACCCAATGAATACCACACCCATTTTTGCTGTCGTGGGTCACCCGAACAAGGGCAAATCCAGCGTCGTTGCAACACTGTCACAGAACGATGCCATCGCCATCGCGCTGGAACCCGGCACCACGCGCACCCGACAATCGTATCCGTTACGCGTGGACGGCAACATTCTCTACACGCTGGTGGACACGCCCGGCTTTCAGCGCCCCCGACGGGTTCTCGAGTGGCTGGAAGCCCACAGCGTGTCGGCCTCGGATCACAGCGAAACCGTGCGCGCGTTTGTTTTGCAACATCAGGGCGACGCCCGCTTTACCGACGAGTGCGAACTGCTGACCCCGTTGATCGAGGGCGCCGGCATTATCTACGTAGTGGATGGCTCCTCTCCCTACAGCGCCCAGCATGAAGCCGAAATGACCATTTTGCGCTGGACAGGGCAGCCCAGCCTCGCATTGATCAACAGTATCGGGACCGACGATTACAGCGATACCTGGCAGGCTGCATTGGGCCAATTCTTTCAGGTTGTTCGCAAGTTCGATGCCGTTCGCGCCCCATTTGAGCAACATCTCAGTCTTTTACGGGCCTTTGGCCAGCTTGAGCCGGATTGGGAGAAGGCTCTGGATGAGGCTACCCATCATCTATCTGCCCAGCGCGAGCAACGTCGACTCCAGGCAGCGGGCATTGTTGCCAGAGCGCTCAAAGACATGATGTCGTTCCAGGAGAAACGGACCCTGACTCTGGATCAGGTTGCGGGCACCAGCGACAGCACCCTTGCAGACCAGCTCCGGCAACGCTGGTACCAGCATCAGCGCCAGCGGGAGCAGACTCTGCGGGTGGAAATCGAGCATCTGTATCAGCATCAAAGCATCCGACGGCAGGAAGCCGAACTGGAATGGCACAGCGATCATGACCTGTTCTCCGAAGACAGCCGCAAACACTGGGCTGTCAGCAGGCGTTATCTGGCCACAGCCGGTTTTGGTGCGGGCGCCGTCAGTGGTGCAGGGCTGGACGCCCTGACTCTGGGCTCATCGCTGGGCACCGGGGCGCTGGTTGGTGGTCTGATCGGAGCGGCCGGGAGCTATTTTTACGGCGGCAAGTTCACCCTGCCGGTTCTGAACATCGGCCTGCTCCAGGACGGGCTGAAAACAGCCACGTTCGGGCCAGTGCAGGACAGCCAGTTTGGTTACGTGGTGCTGGGGCGAGCTGTGGATCACTGGTGGCACATAAGCAATCGAAATCACGCCGGCAGAGAGCTGCTCGACCTGCAACCTGCAGATCATCACTGGCTTGAGCGTCTCGATAAAAGGAGCCGTCAGACAATTCAGAGAACCCTGGACAAGTGCCGTAAACAACAGCCCCTGGATGAAAATCAGCAGCACAGATTTCACGTCGCCATAGAGCAATGCATGACGGTTTATGACGACTGGCGGTTGAACCGGACCTGAAATGAGTGTTTATACTGTATGGCTATTCCATCAAATAACGAGGAATGCTCATGAAAATTGTACGAGTTAAGGACATCATCGGTACCGAACGTGAAGTGCATGGCCCGGGCTGGACCAGCCGTCGTATGTTGTTGAAAAAAGACGGTATGGGCTTCTCTTACCACGAAACGATCATCCCTGCGGGGGCCGAACTGAACCTGTGGTACAAGCATCATCTGGAAGCGGTTTACTGCGTAGCCGGCAACGGCACCATTCTGGATAAAGCGACCGGTGAAACCCACGAAATCTCGGATGGCACGCTCTACGCCCTCGACAAACATGATCAGCATACCCTCCGTGGCGGCACTGAAGACATGCGCCTGATCTGCACGTTCAACCCGCCCGTCACCGGGCAGGAAGTACACGACGCAGACGGTGCCTATTTGCCGGATACCAGCGACGACTGATCGTTCTTGTCGACAACTGAACACCCCGTGCCATCCACGTCGCCATCGTCAGCAAGCCTGCTGCCGGTGGCGCTGTTACTCTGGCTGGCAGGCGTTTACTTGCGCATCCCCATACTGGTTGCGCCACCCTTGGCACCGTTTATCGGTGACGAACTGGCACTCTCCCAGACTCTTACCGGCGCTCTGACAACACTGCCCATCCTGATGCTGGCCATAGGCGCCATGCCCGGCTCGCTTTCCATATCACGCAATGGCCCGCGAAACACGCTGGCCCTCGCCATGGTCGTGATGGTCATCGGCTCCGCAGGCCGTGGCCTGGCGCCAGACACACTTACATTGATGCTCACCAGCGCGGTCATGGGCGTCGGCATTGCAATGATGCAACCCGCCTTACCGGCACTGCTGCCCCGTTGGCTGGAACCAAAACATCTGGCCTTCGGATCGGCGATCTACATGAACGGCATGCTGATGGGCGAGTTCATCGGCGCCGGCATCACCCTGCCGGTTATCATGCCGCTGCTGGACAACAGCTGGCGCGCAACCATGCTGGTATGGTCACTACCCGCACTGCTGGTTGCCGCAGCCCTGTTCCTGCCCAAACGCGACCTGGCCCGGCCCACCCGCAAAGTCGCCTGGCTACCCGACTGGAAAAACCCACTCACGCTTAAACTGGGCCTATTGCTTGGCGTCTCAGGCTCCCTGTTCTTCGGCGTGAACGCCTACCTGGGCGCCTTACTGGAGCAAAGAGGCGAGTTCGACAAACTCACTGAAGCCCTGTTCTGGTACAACTTCGCCCAGGTAATCGCGTCACTGCTGATGCTGAAAATGGCCCGCTACTGGGTAGGCAGGAAAGCTCCGCTGATCATCATGCTGATATTCAGCCTGTTGGGAACGATAGGGATGTTGGTATTTACCGGATGGTGGGCAATCGCCAGCGCGACGTTCATGAGCTTCACCGCCGGCGTATTGCTAATCATGATGGTGGCCTTGCCACCGCTGCTGGTACCCTCCAGCGAAACCGGAAGGTTATCCGCTGGCAATTTCCTGGTGGGTTATACAATAGCGTTCACCGTACCCATGCTGGGCGGCTTGCTTTCAGACTGGACCGGCGACATAAGACACGCCATAGCCGTAATGATTGCCTACGGGATATTGGTCTCCCCACTGGCAATTAAACTAAACCTGCAACGGCAATAAAGCAGCCCCACCAACGGCCGAAGGCCGCGGAGCGGGGTGTCTTTTCTGCCGGGAAAAAATGTCTGAGCGAAGCGAGTTGTTTTTCCCAGAAGAAAAGACACCCCGCTTCGCGGCCCACCCCAATTAGAGCAGGCCTTCTGGCTTTAGATGTAGTAATCCTTCAACGGAGGAAACCCGTTAAATTCCACTGCACTGTATGTAGTGGTGTAGGCACCGGTGGACAGCCAGTACATGCGATCGCCGATGGCCAAGTTTAACGGCAACGGGTATTTGTGGTGCTCGTACATGATGTCCGCGCTATCGCACGTGGGGCCTGCAATCACACAGTCTTCACCTTCACCCTTTTTATCAGTCCAGATCGGAAACTTGATCGACTCATCCAGCGTCTCGATCAGCCCGCTGAACTTACCCACATCGGTAAACACCCAACGGTGCAACGCGGTACGGGATTTGCGGGCAATCAGCACCACCTCGCTCACCAGAACACCTGCGTTGGAAATCAGCGAACGGCCCGGCTCGATAATGATTTCAGGCAGATCATCGCCAAAGTCTTCTTTCAGGAAACGGGTGATCTCCGACGCATACACACCCAACTCGTTGGTGCGGTTAATGTAATTGGCCGGAAAGCCACCGCCCATGTTAATCATCTTCAATTCAATACCGTCTTCTTCTTTAAGGCGCTCGAAAATGACCTTCACCTTGTTCAGCGCCGAATCCCACGCGCCAATCTCACGCTGCTGTGAACCGACGTGGAAAGACACACCATAAGGCACCAGCCCCAGATCCCGAGCCAGAATCAGCAGATCCATGGCCATATCGTTCTCGCAACCAAACTTGCGGGACAGCGGCCAATCGGCAGTTTGCGTGCCATCGGTCAGAATGCGCACGTAGATCTTCGAGCCAGGCGCCGCTTTGGCAATGTTGCGCAAATCCGCCTCGGAATCCGTGGCAAACAGACGCACACCCTTCTCATAGAACGTGCGAATATCCCGCGCTTTCTTGATGGTGTTGCCGTAACTGATCCGGTCCGCCGTGACGTTCAGCCCCATCACCTTTTCCAGCTCATACACCGACGCAATATCGAAGTTCGCACCCTTGTCGCGCAACATCGTCAAAACCTGTGGAGCCGGGTTTGCCTTCACCGCGTAATACACCTTGGCATAAGGAAAACCGTCCACCAACTCGTCGTACTGACGATCGATGGTTGCGGTATCGATAACCACAAACGGTGTTTCTTTATCATCGGCAAAAGCCTTGATCCGGCTAAAGGTCTCGGCGGTGTAGTAATCGGCGATGTTAGCGTTGGCTGACTCGGTCATGGATGGTGTGTCTCTCCGGGAGTAAAGAAATGTGCGTGATAACGAGTACCAAAACAGATTGGCACCCGACAATAATCGCGATAATCAGGCTTTTTGTATACCACAGATATGAGCATATCTACCCATAAATCAAACAGTGGTAAGCCTTCACCGATGGTCGAAAAGCCGGGGTGCGGGGTGTCTTTTCTGCCGGGAAAAAATGTCTGAGCAAAGCGAGTTGTTTTTCCCGGCAGAAAAGACACCCCGCACCCCGGCCAAACACCAGTACAAGAGCCTTAGCAAACAACCACTCAACTCCCTATAATCCACCAACACCAACGATTACCACAGGACCCCCCAATGGCGCGACTCATCACAACAGCACTCCTGGCCCTGCTGTTCCTGGCCGGTTGTGCCGAAAACACCACGCCGCCCACCTTCAAACAAGCACTGCCCACCGCCACCCAACAGCCGGTCAGCTTCAACGAAGACGTGCGCCCCATTGTGGAAGCCAAATGCCTCGCGTGCCACAGCTGCTTTGACGCACCCTGCCAGCTCAAACTGGAATACTCTGACGGCCTGATTCGCGGCGCCCATAAAGACCCGGTTTACAACGGTGCCCGCTTCGAAACCCAAAAAACCACCCGCTTGGGCATCGATGCACAAACCGAACAACAATGGCGAGAAATGGGTTTTTACTCGGTACTGGCCCGGGGCGACCAGACCCGCAGCCTGTTTGAAAACATGATTCGCCTGGGCAAAGAGTATGAGTTTGCACCCAACAGCAAATTGCCCGAAGACATCGAACTGGGCCTGTCACGCGCCAACCAGTGTGTCAGCAACGCCGACTTCTCCGACTACGCCAGCGACCACCCCTACGAGGGCATGCCTCTGGCCATGACAGGCCTCACCGACGACGAATACGCCACGCTCACCGGCTGGCTCAACCAGGGTGGCGCCATCAGCCCGGTAGTTACCAAGGTAAACGAGGCTGAGCAAAGCCACATCCAGCGCTGGGAAACCTGGCTCAATGAAGGCAGTCAGCGCCGTCAATTGGTCAGCCGCTGGACCTATGAACACCTCTACCTTGCACACCTGTACTTTGAAGAAAACGGCGCCAATACCCGGTTCTTTGAAATCGTGCGCTCCCGCACCCCCACAGGTACAGACATCGAAATCATCGCCACCCGGCGCCCCAACGATGATCCCGAAGGCCCGGTGTATTACCGCTTGCGCCCAGTGGCCGGCAGTATCGTGCACAAGCGCCATATAACCTTCAATTTCGGTGAACAGCAGTTCGAACGCACCCGCGAGTTGTTTGAAACCGGCGACTGGCAAGTGGAAACCGTACCGGATTACAGCCGGGACAGCCGCGCCAATCCGTTTGCCACTTTTGCCGCCATACCGGCAAAAGCCCGCTACCAGTTCATGCTGGATAACGCAGAGTATTTTACCCGTACCTTCATTCGCGGGCCGGTATGTCGTGGTCAGATTGCCACCGACGTGATCCGTGACCAATTCTGGGTGGCCTATCACGATCCGGAGAACGATCTTTTTGTAACCAACGCAGAGTATCGTGACAAGGTAACTCCGCTATTGGCGCTGCCAGGGCAGGACAGCGCACTGCTCGATCTGGGCGAGAACTGGAGCGAGTACAAAGGCAAGCGCAACCGATACCGTGAGTTGCGGAACAGCGCCTACCAGGAAGCCTATCCAAAGGGAGCTTCTCTTGATCATATCTGGGACGGGGACGGCAACAATACCAATGCGCTGCTAACCGTTTTCCGACATCACGACAACGCTTCTGTGCAACGTGGCCTGATCGGGCGTGTTCCATTGACCAGCTGGTGGATGGATTATCCTCTGCTGGAGCGCACCTATTATGAGCTGGTTGTGAATTTTGATGTATTCGGAAATGTGGCCCACCAAGCCCAGACACGGCTCTACTTTGATCTTATCCGCAATGGCGGCGAACAGGACTACCTTCGCCTGATCCCGCCAGGCGAGCGCTCCAAGGTATTGCAGCGCTGGTATCAGGGTGCAGGCAAACTGAAGCTGAATTATAGCTACGCCAGCATGGATGACACATCACCGTCGCAGGTGCCCTATGCAACCTCGGCCTTCAATGAGGAGCTGGGCGCGCGCCTGCTGCTGAATTTCCACGAACTGAACGCTGAGCGAGACGATCCCATCAATCGTTGTGGCGGCAGCAACTGTGGCCGCAAAGACGAACCAGAGTGGATTCGCGACGCGGACAAGGTGCTCTCGGAGCTGGCCGCAACCCGCGCTGAGTTCTTGCCAGCAATCAACTACCTGCCCGACGTGACCTTCCTCAGGGTGTACAACGAGGAAGGAAAGCGCACGGTCTACACGGTGATCCGCAATCGCGCCCACAGCAACGTCGCCTTCCTGCTGGGAGAAGATCTGCGCTACCAGCCAGAGAACGATGAACTGACCATTTACCCGGGAATCATCGGCAGCTACCCGAACTTCATGTTCGATATTCCGGCATCACAACTGGGGCTGTTCAAAGACCGGATGAAAGCCCTGAAAGCCGAGGAGCCCAAAAGCTTTGAGGCCCTGGTCGGCGTATGGGGCGTGCGCCGCACTCATCGGCATTTTTGGGAGATTCTCCACGACATCACTGCCTGGCAGCAGGAGCATAAACCTCTGCAGGCGGGTATTTTTGATATCAACCGGTACAAGAACCTGTAATGAACCAACCCCCGGGTTCAGACCGCCACAGGGTGGAGTGGCTCGGGGGAGTTGGACCCGCCGGGGTCCCGGGGCTCACTTTGCTGCTGCAGGTATTCCAGAATCGCATCCTTCAGATCACTGCCCTGACCCAGGCCCTGGTTACCGAATAAACGGTTAAATTCCAACACGTAGGGATAGCCTTCCACCAGTGCAATATCAAAACCGGCGTGATCCACCTCCAGCTCCCGGGCAAGCCGGAGAGCCAGATCTGTCATCACCGCGGGCACCGGGCTATTGTCAATTCGGCCACCCTTGGACACATTGTTGTAAAAACCCTGATCAGCCTGAGTACGCCAGTAGGCCGTTACGACCTTATCGCCCACCACGACAACGCGCGCGTCGCGATCCAGCGGCAAGTACTCCTGAACGTACAGAACCTCTGTGCGTTCGCAGTATCTGCGCCAGTCCTCAAGGGTTTCAATCAACCAAACGCCTTCGCCCATACTGGCCTTCGGCAACTTCGCCACAAAGGGCAGCGCCATAACACTCCAGATATGTTCGCGCTCCTGGGGGCCGTTAGCCTCAATAATTGTCCAGGGAATATGCTCCGGCGCGACCGCCTCAAAAGCCCGGGTCATTTCAACTTTGTCATGGCCAATGCGATAGCTGGCAACGCTGGGAAACACACGGCATTTCAGGCCATGCACCAATGCATTGAGCTGCCAGTACTCAGGGAAAAGTACCCAGTCTGCATTGCTCAGTAATTCCTTATGGCACAGGAAATGCTCCGGCTTGAGTACGGTTGTGTCGGGGAAGCCGAGCGTGCGAAAGACATTAAACGATACGAGTTGCATGGGCGGGGTCGCGCAGATAAAAGTGGGCAAATTTTAGGCAGTTTCGATCTGTACGCAAGCTTTTTATGAGTTAACTTGATTACAGTCATGGCTTATCTGAAACAGATTGATAATAATTCGCATTACATTATTTATCACCTTACTCTGGAGCCATACCATGACAATTCTTCGCCACCTCACTGCTGTAGCCGCCTCCATGCTGATCGCGGTACCTGCCTTTGCCGGCGACAGTGATCACTTTAAAGGCCACCCCGCAAACACTCTCGAACAAGCGGTTGCCAATTTCTCAGAGTACAACAACAAACTGGAAAAAGTGCTGGCCGGCGACCTGTCTCCGGAAGCCATGAACGAAGTTCACCAGCTCACCTATACGCTGGAAAATGCTCTGCAAAAGCTGGATGACGAAATCGATGCGCTTGAGGATACACTCGAGAAGGTTCACAAGGCTTCTGAGCGCGCGGGTACGGACACAGTTCGCTCTGCCGGCGAGCAGTACCTGACCAACAGCCGGAAGATTGTAAAATAATCACCCACATTATTTTCGTTTGACGCCCTGCTGGGCAACAGCGGTTAGCGGATCTTCTGGCCAGGGATGCTTGGGATAGCGGCCACGGGTATCTTTACGGACCTGTGGATAGACGTTAACCCAGAAACTGGCCAGATCGGCCGTGACTGCCAGTGGTCTTCGAGCCGGAGACAGCAGGTGAATCAGGACTGGCACCTTGCCGCCTGCCACTACAGGCGTTTGTGTCCAGCCAAACAGCGCCTGTAACTTGGCCGCCAGTATCGGGCCGTTGTCAGCGGTGTAATCCAGGGTAACGGAGCTGCCGGTGGGAATGGTCAGAGCGGTAGGGGCAAGCTCCGCCAGCTGCTGTTGTTGCGAATACTCGAGCAGGCTGTTCAGGGCGTTCTGCAAGTTCATTTTGCCCAACTCTGACCAACGGCTGATACCGCTCAGAAAAGGCGCCAGCCAGTGTTCCAGGGACTCGGTGAGAGCCTGCTCACTGACATCGGGCCACTTCCCGGGAAAGTGCCTGGCAAGCAGCGCAACTCGCGCCTGCCACTGCCGCGTTGCAGGTGTCCAAGGCAGGTTATCAAGCCCTTTACGCCGCACGGCTGTGAGCAGACCTTGTTGAATCAGCTCGGGCGAGGGTTTTGTCAAAGGTTTCTCGGCAAGAAGCAGGGCTCCCAGCCGGCGGGTTTTCCGGGCGACTACCGTACCGCGCTTGTCATCCCATTCCGCCTCATCCTGCTCAAGGATATGGGCCGCCAGATCAGTTTCCAGAGTTGGCAGATCTACCGGCGCCGCCAGATAAATCCTGGCTTCTCTGGCTTTGCCGTCCAGGTCTGCGGCCACCAGCCATTCATGCCGTGCCAGCCCGTCATCTTCCCGTAACAACGCCCCTTTGCCGTTACTGAGCTGATAGCGCGGCGTGTCTCCAGGCCGCCGTTTGCAAATGCGATCAGGATAAGCGAGCGCTAACAGACGACCAACTTCCGTGGACGTTGGCGCGGTATTCTGCTCGCTTGTGTTAGCAGCGCCACGCTCAGACAAGCGGTTTGCCTGCTGGCGCAATGCCTGAAGCCGGTGCGGGTCTATGCGCTGGAAGCCGCGCTCACCTTGAAGGGCACGAATGCGCTCATGCATATCGGCACCGGCGCCCGGGCCCAGCAAATCCCGGTCTTCAAGTAACGCGGCCAGTTCAGCAGCCAGTCTGCCCAACCCGAGTGATCGTCCCAATACGACCATGTGCGCCAGCCGGGGGTGAATGCCCAAAGCCCGCGCGGACTTACCGTGTTCGGTGATTGCGCCTGCATCGTCCAACATATCCAGCCACTGCAACAGCTCCAGAGCCTGTTGCCAGTGTGCGGGAGGCGGCGGATCTATCCACCCCAGCTTATCCGGCGTCCGGGCGCCCCACTGGGCCAGCTCTAGCACCAGGGGCGCCAGATCCGCCTCGCGAATCTCCGGCGGTGTAAACTCCGCCAACCCGAATTGCTCTGACTCGCTCCATAAGCGGTAACACACGCCCGGCTCTACACGGCCTGCGCGGCCTTTGCGCTGCTCTGCCGAAGCTTTGGAAACTCTGCTGGTAAGCAATCGCGTCATGCCACTGTTGGGATCAAACACCGCCCGACGCTGCTGGCCGCTATCAACGACTACGCGCACACCCTCAATGGTCAGGCTGGTTTCAGCAATGGCGGTTGCCAGCACCACTTTACGAGTACCCGATGCCGCCGGTGCAATAGCCCGATCCTGCTCGGCCGCTTTGAGATTGCCAAACAGGGGTGCGATCACGACGTTGGAAGCCACCTGTCCGGCCAGCGCCTGAGCTACCCGGTGAATCTCTCCGGCCCCCGGCAGGAATACTAATACCGAGCCGGTTTGCTGTGCCAAAGCCTCGAAAACCACCGCTACCACCTGGTCCATCAGCCGCGGGTTGCGCTGCGCTGCAGGCGCCGGCCGGTAGAACAGGTCTACCGGAAACGCGCGTCCTTCGCTACTTAGCACCGGCACACCACCAAGCAGGCGGGCAATGGGCCCGGTGTCCAGCGTAGCGGACATTACCAGCACCCTTAGATCTTCCCGCAATGCTTCCTGTGTCTCACGCACCAGAGCCAGGCCCAGGTCAGCTTGCAGGGAACGCTCGTGAAATTCATCAAAGAGCACGGCGGCGTAGTCCTCCAGCATTGGATCGCTCTGGATCAGCCGGGTAAGAATGCCTTCGGTAACAACTTCTATGCGCGTCGCGGCAGACACCTTGGTATCCAGCCGCGTACGGTAGCCGACAGTCTGCCCGGGTTTCTCACCCAGTTGTGACGCCATAAATCTCGCTGCCGAACGAGCCGCCAGCCGCCTTGGTTCGAGCATCAGAATTTTACGGCCCTGCAGCCACGGTGCATCCAGCAACGCCATGGGCACTCGGGTGGTCTTACCAGCGCCTGGAGGTGCCTGGAGAAGGGCTGTTGGGACCTGCTCCAGCGTCTGTTTCAGCTCTGGCAGGATGTGGTCTATGGGGAGCACTGTCTTATCAATCAAAGCGGAAAGTCCGCGCATGCCAGACTTCGGGGCGGGGCACAAAGAAGACGAATATCAGGCCAAAGGCCAGTGCTGCTACACCGATTCCAAAGGCGGACACCAGGGTGCCGCCGGCATCCAGCCACTGTTTGGTCAGCCATGGGCCAACCATCTGCGTGAAGCCATAAAGCGCGACCATGGCGGCAGACAACCGCGGGCCCTGGTGTGGGTGCAGGGCACGGCCAATGCGCTGGGTGAGCAAAACGGTTCCAAGGAAAGTGCTCCCGACCAGCGCGGCGCACAGTACCAGGCCTATGGCTCCGGGCAAAACTACAACAGCCAGTACACCCGCCAGCTGAATCAGGAAATTCAGCTTCAATGCCGGGATATCGCCCATTTTTGTACTGAGCTTGTTCCACAGCCAGGCAGCCGGGATGGTGCACAGGGCAACGATCAGCCAGGTTCCGTCGAGCAGCCAGTGGTCAGCTTCCAGTTCCAGTTTTGCCAGCAGGGGCAGGAAGGTCATGGGAAGGATGTAGCCCAAACCAGCGCCAGCGTATGACAGAAACAGGGGAATGCTGGCGCGGTCGATGAGCGGAGTTGTGGTTGCGGCTTTGCCGACACTGCCGGGCTCGTGGTCCTGCAACTCCAGCCGGGTCAGCCGGTAGGCACCCCATACGGCCAAAGGGATGGATATCAGGGCCGCAGGCCACCAGCGCTCGGCTCCTCCCAGCCAATCAGCACTGCCGGTAACCAATCCACTGGAAACCAGCAAACCCAGACCCACACCGATGTAGACAAGTCCGCTCATGCTCGCCCGATTGCGCAGCACCAGCCACTCGAGAATCAACGCCGGCGCTTGCACGAAAATAACGCCGTTAGCGACACCGTTCAACCAGCGGCTGACCGAAATGGCAATCAGGTTGTCTGTCTGGGTGATTAAAAGTGTCGTTATGGCATGCACCGCCAGAAAGGCGGGCAAAAGAACGCGGATATGGCTGACCCGATGCCAGCGAATCGCCAGCATGGCGCCCACCAGATAACCAAAGTAATTCCAGGTGGCGACTGCCGCACCCTCGGGCGCAGTGAATTGGCCGTCGTCCACCAGATAGGGCAGCAGCGGGGTATAGATAAAGCGACCGAGCCCATGCACGACCATAAGCATGACAGCGCCAGCGGCCAGAACGCCAAAAAGCTCTTTCGGTGTTGTGGTGCTCTGTTGATACATGCAGTAGGTCCCGGCGAGTGTATTTTCAGCCAGGCAGTCTAAGCGAGTCCCGCAGCCATGTCAGCTTGACCTTGGCGGTACCACATCCTGAACCGACTCAGGAACGGGCGTTTTCGCGATTGGCTTTGGCCCACTGATAAATGCGCTCAAATGCCTCTGCCAGATGTTCCGGATTATGGGGCGGCTGAATCAGTGCCGCCAACTCGCCATCCGGGTTTATCAAGGCAAAATGCCCGCTGTGGTCAACCAACAATTCGCCGTCCACCTGACGATGCACAAACACCGCACTCAGACTCGTGGCCAACGCCCGCAGTGTTTCCAGATCCCCGGTCAATCCATGGAAGTTCTCACCAAAAAAACCGGTATACGCTTTCAGCTGCCCAGGCGTATCGTGCTCCGGGTCCGCGCTGACCAGAAGGTAGTCCGGCTGCGGTAGCTCATTCGATAACAACTTATCGGTACGACGCAGGTTAGCCATGGCCGCAGGGCAGATATCGGGGCAGTTTGTGTAACCCACGAACGCAAACGTCCACCGGCCCCGGAGGCTTTCCCGGGTTACGGTTTCTCCGTTTTCATTGGTGAGTGTGAATTCTGCCAGGGGCCGCGGTTGGTCATAAACATAAGTGTTCATCTCGGCAAGATCCGGAGCGAGGGCCGGCTCCCCTCCGTCCACGAGAAACACCTGTCGTCCAACAACGAGGCCAAAAATCAGCACCACGAGCAAAAACAGTGCGAATAACGTCACCTGAACTGAACGATTCATCATTACTCCAATTAGCCGACTCTACAGTAACGCAGCGACAGTAGGAGGGGTGCCTTTTCTGCCGGGAAAAAATGTCTGAGCGCAGCGAGTTGTTTTTCCCAGAGGAAAAGGCACCCCTCCTGCTGGCGCGTCTGCACCAAGTCAGAAAAACACAAAATGGTCTACAAGGAGTACCACAAACAGTGCCATCAGGTAAGTGATGGAGTATTTGAAGGTGTTGAGTGCAACCCGGCGATCATCGCCTTTTAGCAGACGTATCGCGTAATGAAGGAAGCGCAAGCCGAGGGCAAGGGCACCCGCCAGGTAAATCCAGCCGGACATGCCTGTGACAAAAGGTAGCAGGCTGACTGCCAGCAACATCAGGGTGTACAGCAGGATGTGCAGTTCTGTGTATTTGTTGCCATGTGTCACGGGCAACATGGGGATGCCTGCCTTCGCGTACTCTTCTTTGCGGTGAATAGCCAAAGCCCAGAAGTGCGGCGGAGTCCAGGCGAAAATGATCAGCACGAGCAACAGTGCATGGCCTTCGACTTGCCCGGTTACCGCCGTCCAGCCCAACAGCGGTGGCATTGCGCCGGCAAGGCCACCAATAGTGATGTTCTGGGGCGTTGCCCGCTTCAGGAACAGGGTATAGACACCGGCATAGCCAACCAGAGATGCCAGGGTGAGCCAAGCGGTCAGGTGGTTCACCTGCCACATCAACACCACCATGCCGACACTGGCCAGCAAGGCTGCGAACACGATCGCTTCTACCGGGGAGATCTTGCCGGTGGCCACAGGGCGTTTGCGGGTGCGGGCCATGACTGTATCGATTTTCTGGTCAACTACGTGGTTGACCACTGCAGCAGCACCGGCAAGCAGGGCAATCCCCAGATTGCCGTAGATCAGCACACTCCAGCCCGGAACGCCCGGGGTCGCCAATAGCATGCCGATGACTGATGTCAGGATCATCAAAGCCACAACGTTGGGTTTGGTCATTTCCAGATAATCCCGCCATGAAATAGTCCGTGCGGGTTGGCTGGTAACGCTTTGGGCCGGCAGTACGTCCACTTGCTCACTCATGCCGTAATCTCCTGATGCATTATTGTTGTATGTGTTGCTGTTTCAACCTGTGCCTGCAGGGGCAGTTGATAGTGCCGCCAGATCAGGTAAATCACCGACAGCAGCAGCCCAGCGCCCATGGCGTTGTGAGCAACTGCGATCGGCAGGGGAATGTAGAACATAACGTTGGCAAGCCCGAGGGTAATCTGGGCCACCAGTGCTGTAGCAACCAGCCCTATCGGGCCTTGCAACTTCCGATTGTGATCCCGACGCCTGATCAATATCAACAGAACTGCAAAATACCCCAGAACCACCAGAGCGCCAACTCTGTGGGTTACGTGTATCGCGACCCGGCCATCCGCTGTGAGCTGCCCGCCCAGGTAGTTGGGGCCAACATGCTGGGTGATGTCGAAACCGTGCTGAAAATCCATGCCGTCTGGCCACCACTGGCCCTGACAGGTTGGCAGGTCAGTACAGGCGACGGCCGCATAGTTTGCGGCCGTCCAGGCGCCCAAGGCTATCTGCATAATGATCAGTAGCAAGCCGCCGAAGAGCCAGGGGCGAAACCCCGCAAGGATGGGAGTGGATTTTTCAGTCTTGTTTGGCGATCTGTGTGCTGCTGACGCTGCCTGATTGGCTGAGAACTTACGCAAACGAAGCACCAGCAATGTAAGCAGACTAAGAGTAGTGAACCCCCCGAGAAGGTGCAGGGCAACAACCTGCGGCCAGAGCTTCAGGGTGACCGTCCACATACCGAAGGCGCCTTGCAACAGGATGAAAGCCGCAATAAACAAGGATAGCTTGAAGGGCACGCCGCTGCGGCGCTGGCGAATGGCGCTCGCAGCCAGACCGAATACCACTAGCCCGAGCGCTCCGGCCGCATAACGGTGAATCATCTCCGGCCAGCCTTTGGCCACGTCCACCGGTGTATCCGGGAACCGGGCGTTGGCAATGGCGATATGCGGATCACTCTGGGGCACCGTTATGAACCCGTAACAGCCCGGCCAGTCAGGGCAGCCAAGGCCAGCATCCACCAAGCGGGTCCATGCACCCAACATAATCACCACAACGGCGAGAAGCACCGAAAATGTTGCCCAGTTCGCCATGGCTCGGGCTTTTGGCGCGCGGTCGACGGATGAATAGCTCAAAATGACTCCTCCGGGCCGGCCCTCAGCCGACCTGTGACAGTTTGAGCAGATGCTTCAAATCTTTGAGCATATCCTTGCCAGAATTTTCCGGGCCATAGTGCATCATCACGTTGCCGAATGGATCGATTAGCATGATGCGCGGCTCTTTTTCCGGGTTTATGCCCGCAGGCCAGGCTGGCGTTGTGCCCGCCGCCGGCACCAAGCGCTCCATTAAACGGTATTCCGTTGGCCAGCGCGCTGCCAGATCGCCGGAAATACCGCCCAGCACAGCGGCTCTTGATACTCGATTGGCGTTTTTGCCCAGCGCGATGTTCGCTTGCCGGGCCAGGTAGAGCAGCTCTTCGCAACGACTGTCGCATTCGCCGGCCGCGACTACCAGCAACCACTGGGGATCTGTCTGGGCCGCGCTGAACCGCTTGGCCAGAGGTTCGCCCGAGAGTGTTTCAAGGCTTAGATCCGCCACGGGCGTTGGAGGGCTGATCAGAACACCCTGATTGGTGTGGCCAGCCGGGTTGAGCCAGCCGGTATAGAACATTACTGTCGCCAGAATCATTGGCCCAAAGCCAAGAGCGAACAGCAAAAGCGCAGTACGCCGGCCTCTGCGAGCCTGTTCGGGCGTAGGGCCGTCGGTCTCATCCTGCTCTGGTATCCGGTTAGCCATTATCATCGTCATTATTGGATCCTGTCTTTCGATAACTCGCTAATACACTCAATATAGTCAGCACCAAGGCAAGCGCAAACCATTGTGTCGCATATCCGTAATGGGTTTGCGGCCCCATAAGATCCGGCTCCCAGTCCGCCCGGTAAGCACCTGGCTGATCGCGATCCTGAAGCCGGATAATAGCATCCGGCAGCTTCGCAATCTCTGCTCTCGCAACCGACCAGGGAAGCATCTGCACCCTACGGGGCCAGCCTTCCTGTTGCACCGTTCTGCCTGACAAAACCGGCGGTTCCGGGTACTGATTTAGGCGCCCCGTCGCACTGAAAATACCGTCAGGGGGAGTGACATCCGGCAGTTGATTTCTGGTCCTCGGCGCCGCAACCCAACCCCTGTTAATCAGAACCGGCGGACCCTGCAGCGGGTAGAAAGCGGTCAAAACTTCGTAACCTGCGATGCCATCACGAGTGCGGTTATCCAGCAGCCAGCTGCGCTTACCGTAGAGCCCCGTCACAGTAACCGGCCTGCCATTCTCCAGCCCGCTGGCCACCAGATCGGGCCAGTTGAGCCCTTGTGCCTCTTGCTGCCACTGATCAAGCATAATCTGCTTTTCTTCCGCCCGATTTAGCTGCCAGATACCGAGGCTCACCAATAGCGGTAAAAAGGCGCCCGTAAAAATCATCAACCGCCAGTTTGCATGCCATCGCCGAGAGCTTTTCTTTGCCTCAGTCATGGTCTGCTATAGTGAGTCTGCCAGCAACAGGAACAAAAACCAGAGAGTTTTTTATGCTTAAAGCCGTTATCATTTTTCTTATGCTCGCCGTCATCGTCAGCCTGTTCAGTGGGCTGTTCTTTCTCATCAGAGATGGCGGTAAAACCAACCGGGTAGTGAACTCCCTCGCAGTTCGTGTAACTCTGAGCGTGCTTTTGCTGGCCGTTATTCTGCTTTCGCTGTGGCAAGGGAGCCTGACGTTGCACCCGACTCCCTGACCGTAAGCTACTGTTGCATCAAATGACATACACGAACACAAACAGGCCCAACCAGACCACATCCACGAAATGCCAGTACCAGGCAGTTGCTTCAAACCCGAAGTGGTTGTCTGAAGTGAAATGGCCCTTGTGAATACGGATCAGCATGATGATCAGCATCAAGGTGCCCAGCATCACGTGAAAACCATGAAAACCTGTGAGCATGAAGAAGGTGCTGCCGTAGATACCGGACTGAAGCGTCAGATTCAGCTCCTGGTAAGCGTGCACATATTCTTCTGCCTGCAGAAACAGGAAGACCAACGCTAACAATATTGTCGCCACCAGCCAGATTTTCAGCTTCTTCCGGCTATCCTCTTTTAGGGCGTGATGAGCAACTGTCACGGTAAAGGATGACGTCACAAGAAGAATGGTGTTTATCAGTGGCAAACCCCAGGCACCAATCACGGACTTCGGTGCAGGGAAGGCTTCGGGATCCGGGTTGTTGATCAACGGCCAGGTTGCCTGAAAACCCTCCCAGAGCATATTCGAACTGCCCCTGTCGCCTTCACCCCCAAGCCAGGGCACAGCAAACACGCGGGCGTAAAAGAGCGCGCCGAAAAACGCCGCAAAAAACATGACTTCCGAAAAAATAAACCAGCTCATACCCCAACGGAAAGACCGGTCCATCTGCGCGCTGTAGAGCCCACTACGGCTCTCTTTGATAACGCTACCGAACCATCCAAACAGCATGTAAATCATGATCAGCAAGCCGACAGCGAATATCATCCAGTCGCCGCTCGTGCTTTGGCCCTGATTGCTGCTGACCATAATCGAGGCCGCCCCGAAGAGCATTACCCCCATACCCACCGTCGCAACAATGGGCCACTTGCTTTGTTCGGGAACGTAATAGGTCTGATTGTCCGCCATAGCAATCTCCGATGGCTTATCCGTTATCGGTTGTTTTTGTTTTCAACGCAGCAGCCTGTGATTCGCCCTGGTCATACAGCGTATAGGACAGCGTCAATTTCGTGATGTGGCTCGGCAAATCCCGATCCACAATAAAAACCAGAGGCATTTCTGTACTCTCACCGGCTGCCAGTGGCTGCTGATTGAAGCAGAAACACTCGGTTTTATGGAAATACAGAGTTCCTTCCGATGGCGACAGGCTGGGAACCGCCTGCCCCACCATGTCGCGGTCTGTCGGGTTCTCGGCGTAGAAATTTACAGTAATTGCCTCACCAGGGTGAACTTCGACACTGCGAGCCACCGGGCGAAAAATCCAGGGCATATCCGGCCCGTTCTGCGCCAGGAACTGCACTTTGATAGTGCGAGTCATGTCTGCGGTCGTGGGCTCAGTGGATTCGTACCGACCACTGGTCTTGCCATTGATGCCCGTAATGTCACAGAAAACGTCGTACAAAGGGACCATTGCAAAACCAAAGGCAAACATGCCGACCACACTGGCGAGACACCAGCCTATAACCCGCGCATTGCTGCGCGGGTGGGTCACCTTGTTTGTCGGTTGTTCAGCCACGCCGCCAACTCCTACTTGATTTCCGGCGGAGTGGAGAACGTGTGGTAAGGCGCTGGTGACGGTATTGTCCACTCAAGCCCTTCCGCACCTTCCCAAGGCTTGGCAGAGGCTTTTTCACCACCTTTCACACATTTCACAACAATCAGCAGGAACAACAACTGGGTTGAACCGAACATGAATGCGCCGACGCTCGACACCATGTTGAAATCGGCAAACTGCAACGCATAGTCCGGAATCCGGCGTGGCATCCCTGCAAGGCCCAGGAAGTGCATCGGGAAGAAGGCCAGGTTCATCCCGATAAACGACAGCCAGAAATGCGTTTTGGCAAGGGTTTCGTCATACATACGACCGGTCCACTTGGGCAGCCAGAAGTACGCTGAAGCAAAGATACCGAATATGGCACCTGGCACCAGTACGTAATGGAAGTGAGCAACCACAAAGTAGGTGTCGTGGTACTGGAAGTCCGCCGGGGCTATGGCAAGCATAAGGCCGGAGAAACCGCCGATAGTGAACAGAATCACAAAGGCGACGGCGAAGAGCATAGGCGTCTCGAACGTGAGCGAGCCCCGGAACATGGTGGCCACCCAGTTGAACACCTTCACACCCGTTGGTACGGCAATCAGCAAGGTCGCATACATGAAGAACAACTGCCCGGCGACGGGTACGCCCACCGTGAACATGTGGTGCGCCCATACCAGGAAGGAGAGCAGCGCAATGGCGCCCACCGCGTAAACCATCGAGGCATAGCCAAACAGCTGCTTACGGGAAAATGCCGGGATTATGTGCGATATGGCGCCAAACGCCGGCAGGATCATAATGTATACCTCGGGATGCCCGAAGAACCAGAACACGTGCTGGAACAGAACCGGGTCACCACCGCCAGCCGCATTGAAAAAGCTGGTGCCAAAGTTGATATCCATCAGCATCATGGTTACCACGCCTGCCAACACCGGCATTACCGCGATAAGCAGGAACGCTGTGATCAGCCAGGTCCAAACAAACATGGGCATTTTCATCAGGGTCATCCCCGGCGCACGCATGTTCAGTACCGTGGCGATCACGTTGATGGCGCCCATGATCGAGGACACACCCATGATGTGAATGGCAAAGATAAAGAAGGTCGTACTAGGCGGCCCGTAGGTGGTGGAAAGCGGCGCATAGAAGGTCCAGCCAAAGTTTGGCGCACCACCTTCCATGAACAAGGTTGAAACCAGTATCAGGAAGGCGCAGGGCAGCAACCAGAAGCTCCAGTTGTTCATCCGTGGCAAGGCCATGTCCGGCGCGCCGATCATCAGCGGTATCATCCAGTTTGCCAACCCGACGAACGCGGGCATAACCGCACCGAAGACCATGATCAGGCCGTGCATGGTGGTCATCTGGTTAAAAAATTCCGGCTGCACAATCTGCAACCCCGGCTGGAAGAGTTCTGCCCGGATAACCATCGCCATGGTTCCGCCCAGAAGGAACATGGTGAAGCTGAATATCAGGTACATGGTCCCGATATCTTTATGGTTTGTGGTCAGCAACCAGCGGCTGATGCCGCTAGCCGGGCCGTGATGATGATCCTGGGCGTGGGTATCTGCAACCGCACTCATTAAAACCCCCGTTACCGCCAATTATTGTGGCTGGTGATATCTGTTATCTGGCGTTGATTACTGTTCGTTCTTGTAATCGAAGATTTCTTTCGGCGTGACCATGTCACCCACCTTGTTACCCCAGGCGTTCCGCTCATAGGTAATAATGGCGGCAAGATCGGCTTCGTTCAGCTGACCGCCAAAGGCCTGCATCGCCGTACCGGATTTACCGTTCACCACAATATCGATGTGTGCAGCAATGTCTCCGGTCGCAATGGCGCTGCCCTTGAGTGCCGGGAACGCAGGTGGCGCACCACTGCCGTCAGCCTGGTGACAGGCTGCACAGGCGGTAGCGTAGGCTTTCTCGCCTCGCGCCATCAGTTCTTCCATGGTCCAGTCTTTCTGGGTCAGCTCACGCTCTTTCTCCGCCATGGCTACCTGTTCGGCAACCCAGGTGTTGTACTCTTCTTCCGGCACCGCTTTCACGACCACCGGCATAAACCCGTGGTTCTTGCCACACAACTCGGTGCATTGGCCCCGATAGGTGCCAGGTTTGTCTACACGGGTCCAGGCTTCGTTGATGAAACCGGGAATGGCATCTTTCTTGACGCCGAAATCCGGCACCCACCAGGAGTGAATAACGTCGTTTGCCGTCAACAGAAAGCGGACCTTCTTGCCCACCGGAATAACCATGGGGTTATCCACTTCCAGCAAATAGTTTTCGCCCTTGGCCTGACGGTTACTGATCTGATCAGCCGGTGTTGTGATGTTGGAGAAGTAGCCGAAATCTTCGTTGATGTACTCGTACTGCCACTTCCACTGATAGCCGGTGACCTTGATATCTATGTCCGACTCGGTGGTGTCGTACATGTCTATCAACGTAGCGGTGGCGGGGATCGCCATAATGACAAGAATAACCAGTGGTATGAGCGTCCAAAGAACTTCAACCAGAGTATTCTCATGAAAGTTTGCAGGTTTTGCGCCCTGGGACTTGCGATGGGCGAAGATAGACCAGAACATGATCCCGAATACCACGACGCCGATGGCGACACAGATCCAGAAAATGGTCATGTGAAGGTCAAATATATCATTACTGGTGCCGGTCACCCCGGGTGTCATGTTTACCGTCCAGTCCGCCAGGGAAAGGGCGGGGAACGACAGACCACCTAACAGGGCACCTGCCCGCTGAGCGTGCACGCGCATACTGTGTCTCCACAGAGTGTTATTCTTGTCGGATTTTGCATTATCCCTCCGGCGCTTACCGATGCTCTCGCATTCATCGGGCCACTCAGAGTGAAAGCCTGCTTATGGATATCTCGGGGTAGAGTATAGACACAGATCAAAAAAATACGAAAATATTGACTAAACCCAAAAGTGCTAAGCGGAAATTATTAGGAACCAAATCGAATATGGCCTTCAGGCTGTCAACCACAGACCGGCGCTTATGGGCTCTGGCATGGCCATTGATGCTCACCAATCTCACTGTTCCCTTGCTGGGGCTTGTGGATACTGCCGTGCTGGGCCATCTCGAGAGCCCGGAATACCTCGGCGCGGTCGCTGTTGGCGCCAACCTGTTCAGCATCCTGTATTGGACATTCGGCTTTATGCGCATGGGCACGACGGGACTCGCTGCTCAGGCTTGGGGCAAGCGCGACAGTTTCGGCCAGGTTGCCCTGCTGTTGCGCTCAGTGATGCTTGCAGTGGGGATCGGCCTGCTTCTGATCCTTTGCCATCAGCCCTTGATACGAACGGGGCTTGCGCTCATGAACCCGAGCGCGGGCGTTACCGGACTTGCCGCCGAGTACGCCACCATAAGAATCTGGAGCGCCCCGGCGGTGCTTTGCCAGTACACGCTTGTGGGCTGGCTTATCGGCACCCAGTTTCCACGCGGCCCCATGGTCATGCTCATTGTGGCCAATGGGCTGAATATTGTTCTGGATGTGCTGTTCGTCACAGTGCTGGGCTGGAACAGTCGGGGCGTTGCCATCGCCACGGTGATTGCCGAGTACGGTGCGGCGATCATCGGCTTTGCCATTGTGCTGCGCCGTATGCCCGATGGCCAAAGACTTACCCGGGAGTTGTTCGGACAACTTGCCGACTACCTGGCCATTCTTCAGATAAACCGCTATATCATGGTTCGCACCATCGCCCTGCTTCTGGTGCTGGCATTCTTTACCGCTCAGGGGGCTCGCCAGGGCGACACCATTCTGGCGGCCAATGCCGTGCTGATCACTTTTCTGCTTCTGATTTCCAATGCTCTGGATGGCTTTGCCAATGCAGCAGAGGCACTGATCGGCGAATCAGTAGGCCGGAACAGCAAGCGGCGTTTCTTCGTGGTGTTTCGCTGTGCCCTGCGCTGGTCTCTCTGGGGTTCGTTGTTGCTGACCATTGTGTTCGTTGTGGGTGGCCGCGGCCTGATAGCGCTACTGACCGGCATTGAAGAAGTCCGCACCACCGCCTGGCAGTATTTGCCCTGGCTTTGGTTGCTGCCTTTCGCTTCTGTTTGGGGCTTTCTGTTCGACGGTATATTCATTGGCGCTACACGCACCCGGGATATGCAGAACACCATGCTGTTTTCAGCGTTGGGCGTTTTCGCGCCCGTGTGGTGGCTAACTACAGGCTGGGGCAACCACGGACTCTGGTTTTCTCTCATCTGTCTCATGTTCGCCCGAGCGGCAAGCATGGGTTGGCTGTGCTGGTCCCACACGCGCAACGACCGGTGGTTCAGCACCCGTTAACCCATGGGCAATTGTTAACAATATCTGACAGTCTGGAAATCGCAGCTCGCCAAATCTCGTCTACACTTGTCAGAAAAGACGGGCGCCTTGTGGCAGTAACCAGCCCCTGCGTGATTGCCCGTTTACTCATTGCCCGTACAGGAGGCGCCTTGCGACCTCAACTTGTTCAAACACCGGCATGTCCTCAAATGACTCCACAGGCAGTCCTAGAGATCATTGACCACGCGCGGCGCAAGGAGGCTCGCTCGGGAACATTTTTGCGGCAACTGCATGAGAAAGCAGCCGCATTGCCTGCTGCTGTCACGATTGAGGGTTACCAGCCTGCCAACTGCCTGTTCCAGTTCGCCATCGAGTACATTGAAATGGCACCCAGGCTCATCGAGTGCGTGGGTGCCTGTGCACGCGAGGCAGGTACAGCGCAGCTGTTCGACCCGTTCGTTAAAGCCGCAATCGGTTACTTCACCCAGCCTTCAGCGCTGCTGATACGCTACGTTGGCCTGGATGGCTTGCTGATTCGTGCCTACCTTTGCCATCGCCTGATGGAGGAAATGCACGAGAATAATCACTCCATAAGAACCGGGGGGCTTGTCGATATAGAAGCAACCCGTGCTAACCTGCTGGTTCACGAACTTATTGGCGAACCCTTTGCAAACGAACTGGACGATTCGATAACCGTGACTGTGCTGCAGATTGCAGGTACACCGGACTATTACGAGCTGAATCTCGACCCCTTCGTTGAACAGGTGAATAATGATGCCTGGAACTGGATGCGGGAGTATTGGGAACACCTTCTGACCCGGAATCACATCCGCTTTTCCCTGGGCACTGGTCTGCCCTGATTTGATCCTGCCTTGGGCGGTTCTGCGCAATTGAAAGGTTCATAGCGATAATGAAGACAAAAACGGTTTTGCTGCTGGCTTGTTGTCTCGTGCCAGCTTCTGTCTTGTCAGAGGAACTGACCGTCCGGGTTCAGCTTGCAGGCGGCGCCGGCCCGGTAACCGGTGCCGTGGTGTATTTGAATGATGGTAGCCAGGCTCCTCCCGTGCGGGCCGAAGTGTTTCAGAAAGACCGAATGTTTCACCCTCATATACTGATCCTTCCGGTTGGTTCCAGCGTGGACTTCCCGAATCGCGACAACACCCAGCATCATGTCTACTCCTTCTCGCCGACTAAAACCTTCAATCTCGAGCTCTATGCCGGCATGCCCGAAACGCCCGTTTTTTTTGATCAGCCCGGCATTGTTGAGCTCGGTTGTAATATTCACGACCACATGCAGGCGTTCATTGTTGTGGCCGACACCCGCGCCATCGGACAGACCAACGAGCGGGGGGAGGTAACGCTCGCGCTGGACTTCGGTGCATCGCAGCCACCCGGTTCGCTCAGCCTGAATATCTGGCACCCCCGCCTGCCGGATAACACCAGGCCGTTGATTCGGGAAATAAATGCCGCCAGCCTGGCAAATGCGACGGCGGAAATCGTCAGCATTGAACTGCAGCCAGAGCCACGCAACGAAGGCCCTCTGGACCACCTTCAGAAGCGCTTCCGGGAGCTTTGATGGCCAGCTGGGTAAACCGCATCGGGTTCCGCGGTCGGCTGGTTACGGCCATGGTTGCCCTGGTTGCTCTGGTGAGCCTGCTGATCGGCGCGCTGTTGATGGTGTACCTGTTTGAGGATGAAAAACGCCGGGCACTGGAGCAGCTCAGCATAGCCGAGCGCCTGACCAACGAAGTGATTGAGCGCCGCACCGATCTCGAGCTCTCCCGTTTGAGCATCGTTGTACGCGACTTTGGCTTCCGTTCGGCCATCGCCAGCCGCGATCCAGCAACCCTCAGCAGCGCCCTGGAGAATCACAGCGGGCGCGTTGGGGCGGATTTTGCCATGTTGCTGGATAGCCAAGGGAAGCTTCTGGCATCAACGCTATCCCGCGCTCTGCCTGGCGCTACCGCCGCGCAACTTTCCAACGCCCGCAATAACGGAGCCGACCGCTCACTCCTGACGATTGACCAGCGCGGCTACGAAGTGCTTGTCGTCCCCGTGGAAGCGCCCGGATTACGGGCATGGCTGGTGGCAGGTTTCGAGATGGATCAGACGCTGGCCGACATTATTGCGAGGCTGAGCGGCAGCTCCGTCATTTTCCGCACAAGCGCGAACACGCCCGGTGGCTTCACCAGCTTTGCGGCATCCTCTGATATCGACAGTGGCAGCGAGCCGGTGCTTATCAAATCGGCGGGCGGCCAGAGCTTTATCGAAAGTACCCGTTACTTTACTCGCACACTGAACTTGGGCGCTTCCGGACAAGGTGCCTTCGAGGCGGTTCTGATGATCAGCCGGGAAGCCAGCGTGCAGAACTACTACAGCCGGGCTCTGGAAATTGCGCTGCTGGTCACAGTGATCATGCTGTTTGCCACAGTACTGGCGCTGCTGACGGCAAGGTATCTGGGCCGGCCAGTGCTGCAACTTGCCCACTACGCAAGGGCCGTCGGGCGGGGGGATAACCCGCGAGCTCCCGACATCCGCACCGGCGGTGAGCTGCGCGAACTGCGCAACGCTCTGCGGGATACACTCGCCCGGCTCACTCGTCGCGAAGCCGAAATCCGCCATGCCGCAACCCACGACGAAGTGACAGGGTTGGGCAACCGCCACGCGCTGATGGACATGGCGAAGGAAAACTTTGACGCGGGCGTGCCCTGCAGCTTGATTGGCTTGCGCGTGAGCGATCTGTCAAACATCAACGATACGCTCGGTATTGAGTTCGGCGACAAAGTCCTGCTGGGCCTCTCGCAACGGCTGCGCGATGAACTCCCGGATGCCAGCCTGATTGCTCGCACCGGCGGCGGTGAGTTCCTCGCGCTGGTTCCGGTACACAGCCCCGAAACGCTGGAACAGCGGGCTCTGGCGCTGCACAACGCCGTGGTATTGCCCCTCGATGTCGGCAACACCCCGTTTTCTCTGCGCGCCAACCTGATAACGCTGAAACTGCCTGCCGATGCCAGCCAGACCAATGAGCTGAGAAGGCGAGTAAACCTGACCTTCGAGCAGGCCCTGCAACAGGGTGCTGCGGTCACACGTTACGAGCCCGGGCGGGATGAAAACCACCTGCGCGAACTCAAGCTGGTCTCCGATCTGCACAGTGCGGTTCGTCACGGGGGCCTGCACATGAATTATCAGCCCAAGCTGGATAATCACACCGGGCAGTTACTCCAAGTGGAGGCTCTGGTGCGCTGGATACATCCGGAACTGGGCTTCATATCACCGGAAGAGTTCATCTTTCTTGCGGAGCAGTCTGGGCAGATCAACGATCTCACCGATCATATTCTGCAACGGGTTGCTAACGATGCCCGAACCTGGTTCAGCGCCGGCCTGGATATGGGTGTGGCGATCAACCTTTCCGCAATGGACCTGACCTGGCCGGCCCTGACTGAACGCATAACAACCATTTTTTCCGGCTGGCACCACAACATGGAGCGCATCACTCTGGAAGTAACAGAAAGCGCCCTGATGGAAGACCCGGTAGAAGCCATGGCTACACTGAACCGCCTGCGGGATCTGGGCGTCACCCTTTCTGTTGACGATTTTGGCACTGGTTACTCATCACTATCCCAGCTGCGCAAACTGCCTGTTCAGGAGCTGAAAATAGATAAATCCTTTGTGCTCAGACTGAACGTCGAACCTCAGGACCAGCTGATCGTAAAATCCACCATCGATATGGCCCACGGACTTGGCCTCAAGGTGGTCGCAGAAGGTATCGAGAACCTGGAAACCTGGAAGCTGCTACAGTCCTGGGGCTGCAACGTTGGCCAGGGCTTTTATCTGAGCCGTCCGGTTGCTGCAGGTGACCTTGCGCAAACTGCAGCAGCCATTGCAGAGCGTCAGCAGGAGCTGGCCGACACCACGCCGGAGCATTCTTCATGATACGTTTTTCCAACAAACTGGGTGCCGCAAGGTTCGCGCCTTTGCTGGCCCTCGGATTTCTTGCAGCACCCTTGGCCATGGCCGATGTTGGCAGCCGCCTCTGGGCAACCGGTGGCGTAACCACCATAGAAGGCAGCGCCGGCGGCGGGCTGGTGCCCTGGGCTCTGCTTGGCAGTTACGCCAGTGATGAAGAGTGGGGCGGCACTGTCGCCCTTAGCAGAGCCGAGGTGGACGACTACACACTCTCGGTTGCCGGTGCCGGCATGAACTGGAACAACCGGATTGAAATCACCGTCGCGCGCCAGACCCTGGATCTGGACAGTCTGGTGTTTACCCTCAAAAACAGCTTTGGGCTGGAGCAGGATGAGCTCAACCAGGACATCTTCGGGATGAAAGTGCGGCTGGCGGGCGACGCCCTCTATAGCCCCTGGGGCCAATGGTCTGCTGGCGTTCAACACAAACGCCAACGGGATTTTACCGTGCCACAAGCCATCGGAGCCCGGGATGACAGCGGCACGGACGTGTACTTCTCGGGCTCGAAGGTGTTTTTTGCCGCCGTACTTGGTCGCAACCTGCTGGTGAACGCGACTGTGCGCGGAACCCGGGCCAACCAGGGCGGTTTGCTGGGTTTTGGTGGCGATCTCAATAACGGCTATGAATTCATGGCCGAAGCCGGCGCCGGCGTGTTTATTAACCGCCAATGGTTGATCGGAGCCGAGTACCGACAGAAGCCGGATAACCTGAGTTTTGCCCGTGAGGACGACTGGTGGGACGTATTTGTTGCCTGGGTTCCAGATCGCCGATTTGCGGTGACGGCGGCGTTCGTTAACCTTGGCGATGTCGCCACTCTGAAAGACCAGCAGGGTGTTTATCTGTCTTTGCAGGGGAGCTTCTGATCATGATGAAGACGTACATTGCAGTTCTGATGATAACCGCTGGCCTGCTTCTGAGCGGCTGCCAGAGCCTGCACAAGGAGCCGGAAAACGGCTTGTACCTGCAACTCGGAGAGCGCACCGGAATCGCCAGTGTTGTGGAAGACCTGCTCTACCTCATCGTGGACGACGAGCGCATCAACGAACAGTTCAAGGGTGTGGATGTTGCCCAGTTCCACCGCAATCTTACCGATCAACTGTGTGAACTCAGTGGTGGCCCCTGTGAGTATTCCGGGCGCGAGATGCGTGAGCTGCACGCGGCCATGGGGATTACCGATACCCAGTTTAATGCGCTGGCGGAAAACCTTATTCTGGCCATGGAAAAAAACCACGTACCAACAGCAGCGCAGAACCGGCTGATCAAACAACTGCTGCCACTGTACCCGGATATCCGGCATCTTTGAAAACCCGGGATGACGAAAGCGAGGCGCGACACCAGCATGACTGAGAAAAAAATTGAAATCCTTCCCGGCCGCTACCGGCACTACAAGGGTAAGGATTACGAAGTGATCGACATAGCCCGCCACAGCGAAACCGAGGAAAAACTGGTGGTTTATCGCTGCCTGTACGGCGATTACAGTCTTTGGGTACGCCCACTCTCCATGTTCCGCGAAACCGTCACCGTTGCAGGAGAGCAGGTTCCGCGCTTTGCGCGTATTGATAACGCCTGATCGTTACACAAGCCCTTTGACTAAACCGGTCAATTACTGCACATTACCGCGTTTTCATGATGCCTGCCTTCGCGAGATGGCCGGATAATCCAATACGCCTACCCGGAGTTTTCCCATGAATGCCGTTGTTGCTGCGGTGCTGATCATGCTCGTGCTGAGTTTGGCCCGCATCCACGTTGTTGTTGCCCTTATCGTCGGCGCCGTCTCCGGTGGCCTGATCGCCGGACTGTCCCTGGAAGCCACCATTGAAGCCTTTAACAACGGCCTCGGTGGTGGTGCTACCGTCGCGCTTTCGTATGCGACCCTTGGCGCCTTCGCCGTTGCTATCGGCAAATCCGGCCTGGCCCATGCACTGGCAGACAAAACCCTCGCTATGGTTGGCCAGCAGGAAAACAGCGCGGCGGCCAAAAGCGTGCGCTACATGATCATCGGCGTGCTGATCCTGATCGCCCTGTCGTCACAGAACATCCTGCCTATCCACATCGCATTCATCCCGCTGGTCGTTCCGCCCATGCTGTACGTGATGGCCAAACTGAAAATGGACCGCCGGCTCGTCGCCTGTGCGCTCACCTTCGGTTTGATTACGCCCTACATGTTCCTGCCCATCGGCTTTGGCAGCATTTACCTGAACGACATCCTGATGGCCAAAATCAGCACCAACGGCGGCGAAACAGAAGGCCTGAGCGTTATGCACGCCATGGCCCTGCCAGCCCTGGGCATGCTCTGTGGCCTTCTGGTTGCAGTATTCTTCACCTACCGCGGCGAGCGTGAATACGATCTCGAAGCCATTACCCGCACCGAGCGCGTAAACGTATCCTACAGCTCTGGCACACTGATCATGGCCGTTATTGCCATTGTGGTGGCCTTTGTGGTTCAGCTCTGGCTGGGCTCGATGATCCTGGGTGCTCTGGCAGGCTTCCTGCTCTTCAACCTTTCTGGCGTAGTAAAATGGAAAGAAGCCGATGACCTGTTTACCGAGGGCATGAAAATGCTCGCCATGATCGGCTTCATCATGATCGCGGCTTCGGGTTTTGCAGAAGTAATGCGTGAAACCGGTGAAATCGCCACTCTGGTACAAAGCTCTGTAGACATAATCGGCAGCAACAAGCCCATGGCCGCGCTGCTGATGCTGCTGGTCGGCCTGATGATCACCATGGGCATAGGTTCATCCTTCTCGACCATTCCCATCATCGCCGCGCTATACGTGCCTCTGGCTCTGGAAATGGGCTTCAGCTCCCTCGCCATCGTTGCGCTCGTCGGCACCGCCGGTGCTCTGGGCGACGCCGGTTCCCCGGCCTCTGACTCCACCCTCGGCCCCACCGCCGGCCTGAACGTAGACGGCCAGCACAACCACATCTGGGATTCCGTAGTGCCCACGTTCCTGCACTACAACCTGCCGTTACTCGGCTTTGGGTGGTTGGCGGCTATGGTTCTTTGATTTAGGCAACTTTGGAGTTTGCCTTCGTTTGTAGCCTGCTGATTTGGGGGGGCTACGAGGTCACGGGGGTACTTTTCTTCTGGAAAAAAGCAACTCGCTGCGCTCAGACATCTTTTTTCCGCCAGAAAAGTACCCCCGCACCCTCTGAGCACACAGTACAGATATCTTAAGGAAAAATAGGGAAGGGAAGCGTTTTTCGCAACGCTGTTAAGGCTGGCAGCTCTCAATACTGATACCAAACCGTACTGAACCAACTAAACTTCTTTATCTTTTAAACCAGTCTATCTTCGCAGTAAGAACAAGAGGACGTGGGGAGATGTTTTTCTGCCGGGAAAAAGATGTCTGAGCGCAGCGAGTTGCTTTTTCCCGGCAGAAAAATATATCGCCGCGACCTCGCACCCCTCCCAAGCCAGCAAGCTAAAGTCCTTAGTCCTCAGACCCAGCCTTAAAAAACACAACCTGCTTAACCGTATGATCGTCATCGTTGTCACGCTTATTAACCCGAGTCTCCAACTCAGGGTCAGCAGGCTTCTCGGCATCCGATACCGCATCAGTGAAGCCACAGGCCACACACTCGCGAATCTGCTCACCATCATCGTCGGTGAACATCATAATCTTGTCCATCTCCGCACAGCGGGGACAAACCGCACCGGCTATAAAACGCTTGGGGCTCGCCATAACGTATCTCCAGAATGAAGTCTCCGGTGGCTATAACGACCACCGGAGAGGATTGGATCAGGCCGCCTCGTCCGAGATACCCGTCTGTTTCAGCAAAGCACCTACCTGCGGCTCGCGACCGCGGAACGCCTTGAACAGCTCCATGGGCTCCTGTGACCCACCCATCTCAAGGATATTCTTCAGGAACGCACGCCCGGTATCCGGATCAAAAATGCCCTTTTCCTCAAACAGCGAGAAAGCGTCCGCGGCCAGCACTTCTGCCCACTTGTAGCTGTAGTAGCCCGCCGCGTATCCGCCAGCAAAAATGTGCGAGAACGAGTTCGGAAAACGGTTGAACTCCGGAGAGTCCACCACCGCGATGGTTTCGCGCACTTTGCGGTGCATGTGCAGCGGATTGGTAGGGGCCTCCTCGGTGAATTCCGCATGCAGACGGAAGTCGAACAGGGAGAATTCCAACTGCCGCACCATGGCCATGCCGGACTGGAAGTTTTTGGCGGCCAGCAGTTTCTGCAGCAGGTCTTCCGGCAACGGCTCTCCGGTTTCGTGGTGGCTGGCAATCAACGCTAAAGACTCTGGGTTCCAGCACCAGTTTTCCAGGAACTGGCTGGGCAGCTCTACCGCGTCCCAAGCCACGCCGTTGATGCCGGAAACGTCCATGACGTCCACCTGAGTCAACATGTGATGCAGCCCGTGGCCGAATTCGTGGAACAAAGTGGTGACTTCGTCGTGGGTGAGCAGCGACGGTTTGTCGTTCACCGGCGGCGTAAAGTTGCAGGTGAGGAAGGCTACCGGCAGTTGCAGCGTGCCGCGCAGGTTGCGCCAGCGCACCCGGCAGTCTGCCATCCAGGCGCCACCGCGCTTGCCTTGACGGGCAAACAGGTCGAAGTAGAACCAGGCAATCGGCTCGCCGTTGCGGCTGATGCAGTAAGCGGTGGCATCGTCGTGCCAGGTTTCCACTTCCGGTTTGGCTTCAATCTGTATGTCGAACAGCTTCTCCGCAACCCTGAACAAACCAGGTACCACTTTATCGACCGGGAACCAGGGGCGAAGGGTTTCGGGTGAGATGTCGTAGCGCTGCTGGCGCAGTTTTTCGCTGTAGTAGCCTACGTCCCAGGCCTTCAGGTCATCCAGGCCGTACTGGTCTTTGGCGAAGGCTTTGAGCTCAGCATAGTCTTTCTCAGCGACCGGCTTGGACTTGGCCGCCAGCTCGTTGAGAAAACCCAGTACTTCGTCGCTGTCCCGGGCCATTTTGGTGGCGAGGGAGCGCTCTGCGTAGTTGTTGAAGCCCAGCAGTTTTGCCAGGGCATGGCGGCGCTTGAGAATTTCAGCCATAACCTGGGTATTGTCCCAGGTGCCGCCGTCTGGCCCCACATCGGAGGCACGGGTAACAAACGCCTCGTAGACTTCGTGGCGCAGCTCGCGGTTGTCACAGTAGGTCATAACCGGGAAGAAGCTGGGGAAATCCAGGGTAATCACGTAGCCGTCCAGCTCTTTCTGGCTGGCGGCCTGTTTCGCGCCTTCGATAGCAGATTCAGGGATGCCCGCCAGTTCGTCCACATCGGTAATGTGCTTGAACCAGTGCTGGGTGGCGTCCAGGACGTTATCGCTAAAGCTGTTGGTGAGCTCCGATAGTTCCCGCGAGAGGGCCGCATACTGCTTTTTCTGGTCGTCGGGCAGGTCGACGCCGCCCAAATGGAAGTCGCGCAAGGTGTTGTCCACGGCTTTGCGCTGGGCTTCGCTCAGTTCGCTGAAATCATCCCGGGCCGCAAGCTTTTTGTAGGCTTCGCACAGGGCGGTGTTCTGGCTCAGTTCGGTGCTGTACTCGGTGAGCTTTTCCAGGCAGTTTTTGTAGACTTTGCGCAGGTCGTCGTTGTTCATGACGCCATTGAGGTGCGAAATGACGGACCAGGCGTTGCTCAGCTTGTTTTCCAGCGACTGCATGGGCTGTGCCAGAGTGTCCCAGTCGGGGTCTTCGTTCTGAGCCAGGCTGGCGATTTTCACGCGGTTTTCGCTGAGAATCTGGTCAATCGCCGTTTCCATGTGCTCGGTGCGAACATGGTCAAACTTTGGCAGCAAATCATCTGTCAGTAACGGGTTATTCATGGATCCCCTTCTCAGCAATGAGTTGGTAAAGTAGCGTGACACGATCAGCGCTAGACTGTTGGCTCCCGGGAGTGGAGTCCGGATGGTGGGCCTTTCCAAAACCGTGCGGAGCCATGGATGGCGGAGCCGAGCCTACATGGATGTATTTACGGCGTGTTTTGGAAAGGCCCACCATCCGGACGACCCAGACTCGGGGAATAATCTCATCTAAAGAGTATATGTAATGACGAATGTTCGTTCTCACAAGGGTACCATGCCAAATTTCGGAGCACGCACTCTGGTGGATCCCAGCGCTGTGGTTATCGGTGATGTTACAACCGGTGACGATTGCTCCATCTGGCCGATGACCGTGGTGCGAGGCGATATGCACAAGATCCGTATCGGCAACCGCTGCAGCGTTCAGGACGGTTCCGTGCTGCATATTACCCACGCCAGTGATTATAACCCGGGCGGTTATCCGCTTACCCTTGGCGACGATGTAACCGTGGGGCATAAAGCTCTGCTACATGGCTGCACCATTGGTAGCCGTGTGCTGGTGGGTATGGGCTGTATCATTATGGACGGAGCGGTGGTGGAGGATGAAGTCATTGTCGCAGCAGGTTGCCTGGTGCCACCGGGGAAAAAACTCGAATCCGGACACCTTTACGTCGGCTCACCCTGCAGAAAGGCAAGAGCGTTGTCGGAGGAAGAGCGCAGTTTCTTCGCGTACACCGCAGCTAATTACGTCCGGCTGAAAGACGAGTACCTTAACGAAACGTAAGCGAATGGTCTGAACATCAGCCCGGCGCCGTATACTCCGTGTTCGCGAATGTTATTGGAGAGTGTGCGTCATGATGCTGGTCTGGCTGTTGCTGCTAAACGGTCTGTTCCTGATTCCGGCTCTGGCCTTGCCGGGGGCCATGCCCTGGCTATCCGTTGAGGCGATCTTTCTTTGGGCGTTGCTCTATCTGCTGCCGGATCGATACCGACAGAACCGCATCACAATCGCTCTTGCCGTCATTTACAGCACACTGGCATTCCTGGTGCTTGCGGACGCGCTCGTTCGTGAAAGCCTGGGGCGTGGACTGAATCTGTACCTGGAGGTCGGATTGCTGGGTGCCGCCTGGAACCTTTTGGAAACCAATCTGGGCACACTGATTGCGATTCTGGCTCTGGTGCTTCTCGCGGGCCTTCTGGCAAGCCTGGGCTGGCTGTTTCATGTAAGCCTGCAGCGTCTGTGCTACCACTCGCGGGGAAATCCTGCCAAACCGGTTTTGCTGGTGGCAGGCCTCGTCATTGCAGGAGCGGCAACGCCCCTTATCGGGAGCCCGGCGCTGGTATTCGTGGCCAATCAGGCGTCCCTGGTGACTCATACCCATCAGGCGACCGAGGCCTTTGCCGAGCAATTTCAGAATCAGCCAGGGGCTGGCCCAATTCCGCAACCCCTGGCGCAGCTGGCCGGTAAAGATGTGATCCTCGGCTTTCTCGAATCCTATGGCGTATCCACTCTGACAGACGATCGCTACCAAGCAATGATCGACCAAAGCCTGGAATCAATGGCCAAAGAACTGGACTCGACAGGCCTGACCGTAGCAACCGGAAGGCTGCAATCGCCGGTCCAGGGGGGACAATCCTGGCTTGGGCACCTCTCGGTGCTTAGTGGGCAATGGGTTCACAACCAGCTCGCCTACGAGACTTTCCTCAGTAGCAGCTATCCGACCCTTATCGACGACTTTCGCAGCACCGGTCATAAAACTTTGGCGGTGATGCCAGCTATTACCAAAGCCTGGCCGGAAGGCCGGCTACTCCGATACGAGCGCATCTACGATCATGACGATATGGATTATCAGGGGCCTGCCTTCAACTGGGTGACCATGCCGGATCAATACACCTGGCGCTGGTTTCAGACGCTGCGGGAACAAACACCCGAACCACTGTTCGCAGAGCTCGCGTTGATCAGCAGTCATGCTCCCTGGGTTCCGATCCTGCCGGTTATCGAGGATTGGGATAGCATTGGCACCGGACAGGTGTTCGAGCGTTGGAAGGGAGCGGGAGAAGCGCCTGTGTCTCTTTGGCGTGATCCAGACCGCGTCCGTGACCACTATGCCCAGGCAATCACGTATACCCTGACCGTTGCCAGTGGCTTCGCAGCCCGATATGTAGAAGAGAACACTTTGATGATCATTCTTGGCGATCATCAACCCGCCCCGCTGATAACCGGCGATAACGCCAGCCGGGATGTCATCGTCCACATCATCAGTGGCGATCCGGCGCTGGTTACACCGTTTCTATCCGGTGAGTTGCCAGGATTCCAGCTCGGCACCAGGCCCGATCTCCAAACCAAGGGCGCCTCCATGAGCCAATTCCGGCCATTTTTGCACCGGCAATTTGGCACTCTTTGAAATCGCCTTCAGGAGCTTTTCTTTGCGCCCGCGTTTTCCAATGAACGGGCATAATCCATGCCTTTGCGGTGCTCCGCGATTCTATCCAGTATGGTTTCGCCGCGGCCGTTCACCGCGTTGAGGTCCCGGCCCGCTTCTGCGAAGAAGCCTACAAAACGCTCAAAATCTTCAGCCCTCATGGCCTCATAAGCTTTCAGCAGTGCCGTGTAATCCGAATTTTCGCCATCAGACCGGGTAATCAGATGGCTCTTTACCCGTTCATCACTCCATTCTTCACCGATGACTTTGGGTTTATCTGGTCCACTCACAATCATTTTCTCCTTATTCGTTAAGTTTTCAATCAGGGCCGTATTTCCACCGGCAGGTCCCCGGTGGAAATGGATTCATCGCATTCCGGATCACGGATAGCGATCTCCACCCGGCGGTTCAGCGCGCGGTTTTCAGGCGTGTCGTTCGGGGCAAGTGCGTTGGTTTCAGCACGACCAGCGGCAACCACACGCTCAGCCGGCACCTGTTGGCTCATGACCAGTTCATGCACCACAGATACCGCACGGGCTGCGGACAGGTCCCAGTTGGAGCGGTATCGGCTGCTGGAGATAGGCCTGTCATCGGTGTAACCGGAAACCAGCACATCGCCGGTGCAACCAGCCAGAACGCCAACTACCCGCTCGATGATCGGGATCATCTCCGGTTTGATGGACGCCTCGCCGGAGCGGAAGGTGGCTTCTTCGGAGAACCGGATAACCACTTTGTTTTTGTCGTAATTGACACTCAAAGCCCCGGAAGCCACTTCGGCTTCCAGTTCGCCGATCATGCGGCTGGCCAGATCGATCACGCCGCCTGAAATAACCGTGGTCTCGGTGTCTGGTGCACGTTCATCAATGAACTCCGGCTCCCGGGTCTGTGAGTCTGTGGGCTCTGGCAAAGATACGGTGTCTGATTCCACCAAAGTAATCGGCGAACCACCGATACTATCAGACAGCACATTGGCAGAACCAAACGCAACGGACATGGAATTGGCCATGGCTTTGTATTTTTCAATATCCATTTCCGCAAATGACAGCAGCAAAATAAAAAACGTCAGCAGCAGCGTTGCAAGATCCGCAAATGTAACGATCCACGCAGGCGTTTGATTTTTTTGCCGGGGCTTTCGGATGTTCCGGATAGATTGCAAAACCTCAGGCCTCCCGCTCCGGTGCCAGCCCAGTGCGGTGTTCTGGCGTTACAAACGAGGAGAGCAGTTCGGTCATCACTCTGGGGTTCTCACCGCGCATGATGTTGCGCATGGATGTGATGATCAGGATCTGGTTGCGGCTTTCGTCTTCCGCCTTGAGCTGGAGTTTGTCCGCCAGTGGCAGAGCTATCAGCTGGGCAATAAATGCACCGTAAAGGGTGGTTAACAGAGCAACCGCCATGGCGGGGCCGATGGAGGAGGGATCATCCAGCGAGTTGAGCATCTGTACCAGACCCACCAGGGTGCCCAGCATACCGATAGCAGGGGCAGACTCACCAATGCCCCTGAATACCCGCTCCGCCACCTCGTAGCGTTCTGCCATCTGCTGGGACTCCTGAGCCAGTGCCTCTTCAACAAGCTCGGGTGGATGGCCATCCACGCACAGATTGATGGCTTTCTGCAGGAATTCATTACCGGTTTGATGGTTTTCCAGCCCCAGAATGCCTTCCTTGCGTACCACCAGAGCCAGCGCACCCACCTCACGGATCAGCTCCGCGGGCCGCTCGACCTTATCGGTAAACGCAGCACTCATGGCCAGGCGAAAGGCGCTCATTACGGATGACATACGGAACTTTATGAGGGTTACCGCAAAGGTGCCACCCACCACTATCGCCAAGCCTGGCAGATTGAGAAAGGTAAGAAGCGTGGCGTTTGCCAGCATCGCCAGAATCACAATCAGAATACCGGCGACAAGCCCTACGAGGGTAAGAATGTCCATGCATAGCCCTTAATGGATAGCCCTGACGGGTTGTTCTCTCTGAGACTGGCCCGGTGCGGTGCAATCTCTCAGTCGTTGCGCAACGCATCAATAACCGGCGCTGTGTCCGGCTGCACTCCCCGCCACACACGGAAGGATTCGGCGGCCTGTTCAATCAACATGCCCAGACCATCAAATACCCGGACGGCCCCATTATCCAGAGCCCACTGGTTAAACGTGGTTGCCTGCAAAGAATACATCATGTCGTAAACAACTGTGCCTGCCGCGATCACATTTGTGTGAAGAGGTGGCAAGTCGCCCTGCAGGCTGGCACTGGTGCCGTTGATAATGATATCAAACGGCTGATCCGGAGCTTCAAATCCACAGGCGCTCAGGGTGGTAGCGCCCGCCTCATCGGCAAACAATCTAGCCAGTGCTTCGGCTTTGGCCAGGGTACGATTTGCGATCATCAGGCTCGATGGCTGCTGCTCAAGCAAGGGGCCCAGAACGCCGCGAACAGCACCTCCAGCGCCCAGAATCAGTACCCGAGCACCCTTTAGCTGAACACCGTGGTTGATCGTAAGATCCCGCACCAGTCCATATCCATCGGTGTTGTCGGCCACCAGTTGGCCATCGCCGTTTTGATACAACGTATTGGCTGCACCGGCTTTTTCTGCGCGCGCTGTACGGCGCCCCGCCAGCTCCCATGCCTGTTCCTTGAAGGGAACCGTTACGTTCAACCCGCCGCCGCCGCCGTCAAAGAACTCGCGAACGGTCGCAGCAAAGCCATCCAGAGGCGCCTGAACCGATGTGTACTCCACCGGCTCGCCGGTTTGCCTGGCAAACAGGCTGTGGATTCTCGGCGACTTGCTGTGGCTGATCGGGTGGCCCACCACCGCATAAAGCTGATTGCTCATTACTAACCCCGCTTACTGCGATTCGCCGGCCAGCCAATCGCGCCCGGTGAGAAAATGCTCTGTCAGGCGTGCTTCTTCGCTGCCCGCTTCCGGTATCCGGCTGTAGTCCCAACGCACCAGCGGAGGCAGCGACATCAGAATGGATTCTGTGCGCCCACCAGACTGCAGGCCAAACAGGGTGCCACGGTCGTACACCAGGTTGAACTCAACGTAACGCCCGCGCCGGTAGAGCTGGAAATCACGCTCACGCTCACCGTAAGCGTGATCCATGCGGCGCCGTACAATGGGTTCATAGGCTTCAATATAGCTGTCACCCACGGACTTCATCAGCGCAAAATCCTCTTCAAAATCTCCGGTGTTGTGGTCGTCGAAGAAAAGCCCACCAACGCCCCGCGGTTCATCCCGATGGCGCAGGTAAAAGTAATCATCGCACCAGTCTTTGTAGCGGCGATACGTGTCCTCACCAAACGGCGCGCAGGCGTCTTTGGCTGTTTTGTGCCAGTGCACGCAATCCTCGTCAAAGCCGTAGTAAGGGGTCAGGTCATAACCACCTCCAAACCAGTAAACCGGTTCCGCATTCTTCGGCGTGGCAATGAAAAATCTTACGTTGGCATGGGACGTAGGCACGAAAGGGTTGTTCGGGTGAATCACCAGGGAGACTCCCATGGCCTGCCAGGGCGCACCAGCCAGATGGGGACGATGTGCTGTGGCCGACGCCGGCATGGTCTCGCCCATCACGTGGGAAAAGTTGACCCCACCTTTTTCGAAGATGCGACCATCACTGATCACACGGCTCACACCGCCGCCGCCCTCGGGGCGATCCCAAGCGTCACGAACAAATTCTGTACCGCCTTCCAATGCTTCCAGGCGCTGACAGATGGCATCCTGCAAACCAAGCAGATACTGCTTGACCGCATTGCTATCGGGTTGCTGTGGCATGAATTCTCCTAACGAAGCTGTTTGCCGCTGACAATATCAATAATTCGGCTGGGTTTCCGGTTACCGCCAAGGTCGCCCGGAACAATCTGGTCGAGCTGGTCATCGAAGTAGCGGCGAACCTGCGAGGCGTCGCGGGCCGGCTCTTGCCCAGCCGGATTGCAGGACGTGGATACCAGAGGCAGGCCGGCGCTTTCACACAGGGCTTTAACCACCGGATGCTCACTGACTCTGACCGCAATCGAGCTATGACTGCCACGTACCCAGTCAGGAACCTGTTTGTTCACATCTGGCAGCAAACAGGTCACCGGGCCGGGCCAGTGGCTCAGTGCCGTCTGTTGAAGATTGTCTGGCAGGGGATCCAGCAGAAAACGAATTTGCTCAACAGACGCCGCCACCAGAATCAGGCCTTTTACCACCGGCCGGTTCTTGAGTTCGAGAATGCGTGTTACTGCCTGCATATTCCAGGGATCACACCCCAGGCCCCAGACAGCCTCGGTGGGGTAAGCGATAACGCCGCCTCGCAGGATTGCACTGCGGGCAAGCTGTAACTCCTGTTCGTTTAAAGGGTTTGGCGCAGCCATGCTGATGTTTTCAGACCAAAAACGGAATTAATCATCACACCAGGCTCAGGCGATTCTCTGAAAACCTCCGGGGGCAGAGCTCACCAACCCTTCAAGCTCGAGAAGCAGAAGAGACTGGACAAGCTGATCGGCCGGAAGACCAGTTGCCGAACACAGTGCATCGGTTGACTGGGGATCATACCCTAATGCCTCAAACACCGCGATTTCCCGGCGGTCCAAGGCATCCGCCGGGCTCGCAACCGAACTGCCCCCGGATCGCTTCACGGGCGCCAGGTCTGATGCTGCTGCGCAACCGGAAGGCAGCGACCAGGAAGCCCCCAGTTCTTCCAGGATATCGTCGACGGTATCAACCAGCCTGGCGCCCTGTTTGATCAAATGGTGGCAGCCGCGCGCCACCGGGCTGTGAATGGATCCGGGAATGGCGAAAACCTCGCGCCCTTGTTCCAGAGCCATACGGGCGGTGATCAGGGAACCACTTTTCAAACCGGCCTCCACCACCAGAATGCCACGGCTCAGGCCACTGATAATACGGTTACGCTGGGGAAAGTGTGCCGCTCTTGCGGGCGTGCCCGGTGGATACTCAGATACCATCAGGCCCTTCTCAATAACCCGCTCACCAAGCCGGCGATGCTGGCTCGGGTAGATTCGGTCAAGGCCACAGCCGATGACTGCAATTGTTGCGTACCCGGCATCCAGGGCTCCGGCGTGGGCGGCACCATCAACACCCAGTGCAAGGCCACTGGTTACCAGCAGATTCCGGTTGCTCAGCTCTGCCGCAAAGCGCCGGGCGTGATCCAATCCGGCAGGCGTGGCGTTGCGACTGCCAATAATACCAATCTGTTCATGGCTCAAAAGACGGATATCACCACGGGCAAACAACACCAGAGGCGCATCATGAATGTGCCTCAGAGCTTCCGGATAGTCGGGTTGTTGCCAGGTCACAATTTCAATGCCATGCCGCTCACAATCAAGAAGAGCCTGCCGGACTGAGTTTACCGAGGCATTTGCTTCATCCTGTTGCTGCCATGCAAGAATTGCCGCAACCGTTTCGGCATGCAGACCAAGCGCCCGGAGTGTCGCGGGGTTTTTGACAAGAAGGTCAGTGAGGTCGGGAATTGTTGCGAGCATGGCCCGCCGACGAGCACGCCCGAACTTGGGCAAACAGGTAAGAAACAACCACTGCGCAGAAGGAGAGGAAAACACGGCATCATCCTTGAAGACAACAAAGCCGGGCCTTCCTGGCCCGGCTTTTGATAAACCAATTATGGAATCAGGGGTTTGTGACCTTGTCACCTACCGTCAGCGGGCGTGTTGCCTGCAGTATCAGTCCATAGCTCATTTTTTCATAAACCTGGAACACCATCAGCAAACCGGCTCGCTCGGAGGGCAGCTCGACTGTCTCGTTAGTAACGGGGTCGCGTGCCAGACTACCACTTTTGAGAATCGCCATCACGTTACCGGCTTCCAGACCTTCACGGCTGCCGCGGTTGATGGCAACCACATTGTACTGACCAATCTGGGTAACACCGCCGTCCACCGAGATCATTTTACCTTCGATCTGCTGGTCGGGAGAGCTTGGTACAAAACTGGTGGTCAGACGACGGTCTTCATTCACCAGCAAGCGATCCCCTATGCGCACCTCTTCACTGGAGCGTGTCAGGTTCAGGGTCAGAACATCACCGTCTTCGGCAACAACATCGCCACGAGCAATACTGCGTGCTTCCAGGCCGAGAAATTCTCCGGTGTCCGGATCGACAAATTCCTTACTGCGGCGGAAAATGCCCACCTTGTCGGCCGGCTTTTCTCCGCGCGCATAAACCCGGTCACCCGCGCCGGTCAGAATGCGACTGTCTCGGCCTTCCAGCACATAAGGTGCCTGGTTGATCAAATCCGCGCTGACGATGCGGGTATCCGTCAGAAAGCTGCCTATTGCATCCAGTGGGATTGCAGGGATCGGTGTATCAATCTGCTCTGACCGCACCTTCGGTGACAACTTCACAACACCGTTGTTGGAAGTTACCTTGGTGATTCTGGGCTTGCCATCGATATAAACCAGGGCAAGACGATCGCCCGGGTAAATCAGGTGCGGGTTGGCAACCTGCGGGTTAACGTGCCAGATTTCCGGCCAATACCACGGGTTGCTCAAAAAGCGCCCGGAAATGTCCCACAGGGTATCACCCTTCTCAACAGTGTAACGCTCAGGATGATCAGACCGCAGTTCTGGTGCAGCGTGAGCCCAGGAGGTTAATAGCAGCGTAGTGGCTGCCAGAGCGTACAGCAGTTTCCTCATTGTCTAAGTCCTTGATCGCGTGCTTGATTCTGTGAATTCTGGTAAGGATGCAGCCAGTTGTCTGCAGCTTATTACGTTGTTATGCAAGTTACTATAGAAGAAGTCTCGCAAATTGTGATGTTATCTTTTGTTCTTCCAGTAAATTCTATGCCATTTGCAAAAGATTTTAACTATTGCCTGATCAGTTTGTACTCAATCGGCGAATTGTTGGATAATGTACCCAAAGGTGCATGGCGCTGCTCATATTAATGCGAGAGGAACAATTTGCGCAGTACGCTGTCGCATTTCAGAGATTGCTTTCACTCGGTTACAAAAGACAACGTTAAACGTCAGGCAAAGCCATAATGAATGCCAGTCAACAGCCTTGGCGTTCGTCATACAGGCCAAAAGTACGAACACTATGATACTAGATATTCTCGAATACCCGGATCCCCGTCTACGCACCATCGCCAAGCCGGTTGATGAACTGACGGATGCCGACCTTACGCTGATCGACGACATGTTCGAGACCATGTACGATGCGCCGGGCATTGGCTTGGCCGCGACACAGGTGAACGTGCACAAGCAGATCATCGTTATGGACCTGTCCGACGACAAAACTGAACCGAGGGTATTTATCAACCCAAAGGTTGAGGTTCTGGATGGCGAGCGAGAAGCCATGCAGGAAGGTTGCCTCTCGGTACCCGGATTTTATGAAGACGTCGAGCGCATAGAGCACTGCATCATTCGTGCGATGGATCGTGACGGAAAGCCTTTTGAAATAGAGGCCCGGGGCCTGCTGGCAGTCTGCATCCAGCACGAAATGGATCACCTGAACGGCAAATTATTTGTCGACTACCTCAGCAACCTCAAGCGCAACCGTATTCGCAAGAAGCTGGAGAAGCTTCAAAAACAAAGTGCGTAAACACGGCCTGAAGCATGAACCTGAAGTGTGCATGAGTAGTTTGTAGAACGTACTGGACCGGGCCATGGCCCGGTCTTTTCGTATTCAATGAAACAGAGACCCAACACCGTGCGACTCGTTTTTGCCGGCACCCCGGATTTTGCAGCAACCGCCCTGAGAGCGCTGCTGGGCACCCACCACACCATCGTGGGCGTATACTCCCAGCCGGACCGTCCAGCCGGCCGTGGCCGTAAACTGCAGCCCAGCCCCGTCAAACAGGTTGCTCTGGACAACGGCATCCCGGTATTCCAGCCGGAAAGCCTGAAAACCCCGGATGCACAGCAAGAACTCGCAGATCTCCAGCCGGATGTCATGATCGTTGCCGCCTACGGACTGATTCTGCCGGAAGCAGTTTTGAGCATTCCTGACCACGGCTGTCTCAACATTCACGCCTCGCTTTTGCCGCGCTGGCGTGGTGCGGCGCCTATCCAGCGTGCCATTGCTGCCGGCGATGCCGACACCGGCATCACCATAATGCAGATGGACAAAGGCCTGGATACCGGCGACATGCTCCTGAAATCCCTGACCACCATCCATGCCAATGATACCGGCGGCAGCCTTCATGACCGCCTCGCCGAGTTGGGTGGCCAGGCCATCGTTGAAGCTCTGAGCCTGCTGGAAAAGGGCGAGCTCCAGAGCGAAGCCCAGGATGACGAACAGGCCTGTTACGCTCACAAGCTCTCCAAAGACGAAGGTCATATCGACTGGTCACAGGATGCCTCTGCCACCGAACGCCTGATTCGCGCCTTCAACCCCTGGCCCGGTACCTACACGGATCTGGAACAGCAGCGCCTGAGGATCCACGAGGCCACTGCCACCGGTGAGAATAGTCAGAAGTCCGCGGGCACCGTGATACAGCGGGAGCGCGATGGTATTGATGTTGCCTGCGGTACCGGCACTCTACGCATCACCCGGCTGCAGCTCCCAGGATCCCGCGCCCAGAGCGTGAATGACCTGATTAACGGTGGCAAACAGCTGCTTTTACCCGGACAGGAGCTGCACTGACATGGGCGACTACGATCAGCCCATGCGCGCCATTGCGGCCGATGTTCTGTTGGCGGTGGAAAACGGCGAGTCTTTATCCCAATGCCTGCCTCCGGCCCTGCAGCGCCTCGCCCTCAACGAGCGCCCGGTGCTTCAGGCCCTCTGTTACGGCACGTGCCGCTGGTTTTATCGCCTCGACAGTGAGCTGGGCAGCCGGCTGAAAAAGCCGATAAAGAAGCCGGATCGCATTGTTCACCACCTTATGCTCATCGCTCTTTTCCAGCTGCGCTTCAGCCAGCAGGCAACCTACGCCATTCTCAATGAAACCGTGGAGGCCTGCCGCGCACTCGACAAGCCCCACCTCACCGGCCTGGTAAATGCCGTTTTGCGGGCTGCCGAACGCGAAGGTGCGCCAGAGCCGGAAAACGATGCCAGTCGCTTCAGTCATCCCGTCTGGATGGTAGAAAAGCTGCGCCATAACTGGCCCGACAACTGGCAGCAGATTCTTGAGGCAAATAACGCCCAGGCTCCCATGACACTGAGGGTGAACGCTCTGCGCTTTAGCCGCGATGAGTATCTCGCGTTGCTGAACGAAGCAGGTATTGAGGCAAACGCCACCCGCTTCGCGCCCCAGGGTATCCAGCTTGGCAGGCCGGTGCAGGTTGATCAGCTACCCTGGTTTGCCGACGGTGCTGTCAGCGTTCAGGACGAAGCCGCGCAGCTTTGCACCACGCTGCTGGATCTGGCGCCGGGACAGCGGGTTCTGGACGCCTGCGCAGCACCAGGCGGAAAAACCTGTGCCATTCTCGAAAGCCAGGCAGAGCTGGCCGAGGTAGTTGCCATCGACGAATCGGCTGCGCGTCTGCCCCGGGTTCAGGAAAACCTGGACCGGTTGGATTTACACGCAAGCTTGCTGCAAGCGGATGCTGCTGACACCGAACAGTGGTGGGACGGCCAGGCGTTCGATCGTATTTTGCTGGATGTTCCCTGCAGCGCCAGCGGCGTTATCCGTCGCCATCCGGACATCAAACTGTTGCGCCGGGAAACCGACGTAGTACCACTTGCTGCAATACAGCTCGGGCTGCTGGAAGCCATGTGGGCTGTGCTCAAACCGGGCGGGCGCCTGGTCTACGCAACCTGCTCCGTGTTCCCCCAGGAAAACCACCGTATAATCCAGAGGTTTCTTAAACAACAAAGCAGTGCCGTTCTTATTGAGCCAAACGTTCCCTGGGGACGCGATATGGGCGCGGGGCGACAGCTTCTCCCCGATCCAATCAGCCATGACGGCTTTTTCTATGCCGTACTGGAGAAACCTGAATTATGAAGATTCTGATCCTCGGTGCTGGTCAGGTGGGCGGCACGCTGGCAGAGAACCTGGCCAGCGAAGCCAACGATATTACGGTCATAGATACAGACGCCATTCGGCTGCGCGAGCTGCAGGATCGCCTCGACATTCGCACGGTACAGGGCAACGCCTCCTACCCGTCAGTTTTGCGCCAGGCGGATGCGGATGACGCCGACATGCTGATAGCCGTCACCAACAGCGACGAAACCAACATGGTCGCTTGCCAGGTTGCCAGCATCCTGTTCAGCACACCCACCAAAATCAGCCGAGTGCGTGCCAGCGCCTATCTCTCCAGCAACGAGCTGTTCGGAGAGGGCGGTTTTCCAATTGACGTCATGATCAGCCCGGAGCACCTGGTTACCCGGCACATAACACGGCTGATCGAGTACCCGGGTGCCCTGCAGGTACTGGAGTTCTCCAAGGGCCTGGTCCGGCTGGTGGCCATTCGGGCCACGGAGGGTGGCCCTCTGGTCGGGCGCGAGCTGTCTTATTTTCGTATGCACATGCCCAAAATTGATACCCGGGTGGCAGCCATTTTTCGCAAAGACCACGCCATCATGCCTAAGGGCGATACGGTGATTGAGGATGGTGATGAAGTGTTTTTCATCGCCGGTGCCGACCACATTCGCTCGGTTATGAGCGAACTCCAGCCGCTGGTCAAAAACTACAAGCGGGTTTTTATCTGCGGCGGCGGTAACATCGGCCAGCGTCTGGCCCACACTCTGGAAAACCGCTATCAGGTAAAACTGCTTGAGCGTAACCACGAACGCTGCGTGCTGCTCTCCGAAAACCTGCGCAAGACGGTCGTACTTGAAGGCAATGCCGCAGACAAAGACATACTGCTGGAAGAGAACATCGAAAATACCGATGTGTTCTGCGCCGTTACCAACGATGACGAAGCCAATATCATGGCCTCGCTGCTGGCCAAGCGCCTGGGCGCCCGCAAGGTGTTCACCCTGATCAACAACCCCGACTATGTGGATCTGATCCAGGGCGGCGAGATTGATGTAGCAATTTCCCCCCAGCAGACCACCATCGGCAGCTTGCTCACTCATGTGCGCCGTGGCGACGTTGTAAACGTTCACTCACTGCGCAGAGGCGCTGCTGAGGCCATTGAGGCCATCGCCCACGGCGATCATAAATCCTCCAAGGTGATTGGCAGACGACTTGATGAAATCAACCTGCCGCAAGGCGCGACCATCGGTGCGATTGTCCGCCACAACGAAGTACTGATCGCCCACGACCACCTGCGGGTGCAACCGGATGATCACGTGATCCTGTTCCTGGTAGACAAATCCCGGGTGCGGGAGGTTGAAAAGCTCTTCTCCGTGGGGCTCACGTTCTTCTAGTTCAAAATCAAGAGCATGAAGACAACTTAGAAATACCGGTTTGGCGCGCGTATAATGCGCCTTTTTTCCGAATGACCCTCTTGCGAGCAAATTGAACATTGGCTCGAGACTAACTTGAGATTGAGTCGAAGAGTGGATACACACAGATCGAATCAGCAGGCAAACGTTGTGACAGAAAGAGTGACAGACAGAGCGACAGACAAGGCAAAGAACATCAGCACTCCGGACATCAGGACTTTTCAGGGCCTGATTCTGGCTCTGCAGAATTTCTGGGCACAGCAGGGTTGTGTGGTGCTTCAGCCGCTGGATATGGAAGTAGGCGCCGGTACCTTTCACCCGGCCACCTTCCTGCGGGCCATCGGGCCGGAAACCTGGAATGCCGCTTACGTGCAACCGAGCCGCCGCCCCACCGACGGCCGTTACGGCGAGAACCCCAATCGTTTGCAGCACTATTACCAGTTCCAGGTAGTACTCAAGCCATCGCCTGACAATATTCAGGAGCTCTACCTCGATTCACTGAGAGCATTGGGCCTTGATCCGCTGGTGCACGATATCCGCTTTGTAGAAGACAACTGGGAGTCACCCACACTGGGTGCCTGGGGTCTGGGCTGGGAAATCTGGCTGAACGGTATGGAAGTCACCCAGTTTACCTATTTCCAGCAAGTGGGTGGCCTTGAATGCTACCCGGTTACCGGCGAGCTCACTTATGGTCTTGAGCGCATCGCGATGTATCTGCAGGGCGTCGACAGTGTTTACGACCTCGTCTGGACAAAAGGCCCGGATGGCGTAGTCACCTATGGCGATGTGTTCCACCAGCAGGAAGTGGAAATGTCCACTTACAACTTTGAACACGCAGACGTTGAGTTCCTGTTCCAGAGCTTTGATGTCCACGAACGTGAAAGTGCCCGGCTGATTGAAGCCGGCCTGGCGCTGCCTGCCTACGAGCAGGTTCTCAAAGCCTCCCATACGTTCAACCTGCTGGATGCCCGCCATGCCATCTCGGTCACCGAACGTCAGCGCTTTATCCTGCGCGTACGCACTTTGGCCAGAGCCGTTGCCCAGGCCTACTTCGACAGCCGGCGCAAGCTCGGCTTCCCGCTGGCCCCGGAGGCCCTGCGCCAGGAAGTGCTGGCCATAGCCGAAGCGGCCGAGAACAAGACCAACGGCAAGAAAGGTAAAAAAGCGACACAGGAACAACAGGCAGAGGGTAAGGCATAATCATGGCAAAGCAGGATTTTCTGGTCGAACTGGGCGTCGAAGAATTGCCCTCGAAAGCACTCAAACCGCTGTCTGAAGCATTCACTCAGGGTATTGCCAAAGGCCTGGAAGACGCGGGCATAGAGTTTGGCAAGGTAGAAGCCTTTGCCGCACCGCGCCGCCTGGCAGTTCGCATACGTGACCTGGCCGACGCCCAGCCGGACAAGCCCGTTGAAAAGCGTGGCCCGGCAGTCAAAGCCGCTTTCGATGATTCCGGTAACCCGACACGGGCCCTTACCGGTTTCGCCACATCACTGGGTGTAACCCCGGATCAACTCGACACTCTGGAAACCGATAAAGGTGCCTGGCTGGTCTATCGCACCGTAGAGCAGGGCAAGCCCACCGTCGACCTGATGTCCGGGCTGGTTGAACAGTCGCTGGCGTCACTGCCGATACCCAAGCGTATGCGCTGGGGCGCGCACCGTACGGAGTTTGTCCGGCCTGTACACTGGCTGGTGATGCTGTTTGGTAACAAGATCATTGACGCGCCCATCATGGGCCTGACTCCAGGCAACAAAACCCGTGGCCATCGTTTCCATTGCCCGAAAGCACTGATCATTCCAACGCCTGCGGATTACGAAGTTGTCCTCGAGCAAGAGGGTTATGTGGTTGCCGATTTTGCCAAGCGCCGCGAGCAGATCCGCTCAGGTGTCAGTGCCCTTGCTGAGACCGAAGCCGGCGCTAAAGCAGTGATTAATGAAGACCTGCTGGACGAGGTCACCGGCCTGAACGAGTGGCCGGTACCCCTGATGGGCCGCTTCGACAAGCGCTTCCTCGAAGTGCCTGCAGAGGCCCTGATTTCCTCTATGGCAGAGCACCAGAAGTACTTCCATGTGGTGGGTACCGATGGTGCAATGCTGCCCCTGTTCATTACCGTTGCCAACATTGAGAGCAAAGACCCTTCGCAGGTTATCTCAGGCAATGAAAAGGTGATCCGCCCGCGCCTTTCGGATGCTGCGTTCTTCTATGAAACCGACCGCAAAACCCGCCTGGAAGACCGCATCGAAAGGCTAAAGCCGATTGTATTCCAGGAAAAGCTCGGCAGCGTGTACGACAAAGCCGTTCGCGTAGCGTCACTGGCCAGCAAAATCGCCACAGCGATTGGCAGCGACCCGGCCCTGGCTGAACGTGCCGCCATGCTGGCGAAGACCGACCTGGTGACTGAGATGGTGCTGGAATTCAGCGACCTTCAAGGCATCATGGGCCAGTACTACGCAGCGGACGACGGCGAACCCGCCGATGTTGCGAAGGCCATGAATGAGCAGTACATGCCGCGCTTTGCCAAAGACAGCCTGCCCACCACGCTCACAAGCTGTGCCCTCGCCATCGCAGATCGGCTGGATTCACTGGTAGGGCTTTTTGGCATTGGCCAGCCCCCCTCCGGCACACGAGACCCATTCGCCCTGCGCAGAGCTTCCTTGGGAGTACTGCGCATCATCATCGAACGGGAGCTGCCGCTTGATCTGCAGACGTGCTGCGAGTGGGCGGAAGAAAACTTCACCGGGCTGACCGAAGAGAATACCGCCTCCAGCGTTGTTGATTACATGCTGGACCGGTTCCGGGCTTACTACGATGAACGCGGCATTGGCGCCGAAGTGTACCTGGCTGTTCACGCGCGACGCCCGACCCGTCCGCTGGATTTCGACCGCCGGGTAAAGGCCGTGGAAGCCTTCCGCCAGTTGCCGGAAGCCCTGGCTTTGGCCGGCGCCAACAAGCGGGTTTCCAACATCTTGTCGAAACAGGGCGGTGAAAACCTGGGCGAAACCGTCAAACGGGACCTGCTGCAGGATGCGGCCGAGAAAACGCTGGACGATCAGGTAGATCAGCAAGCACAGAAGGTGCTCCCGTTATTCGAGCAAGGCGATTACGCCAGCGCGCTGCAGTCACTGGCAAGCCTGCAGGAGCCCGTAGACAGCTTCTTCAATGAGGTTATGGTTATGGCCGAAGATGAAGCCGTGCGGGACAACCGCCTTGCGCTGCTGAATCGTCTGCACAACCTGTTCCTGCGCGTTGCAGATATCTCACTGCTGCCCGCTGCTGGCTGACCGATGCTGATCATCCTCGACAGGGACGGGGTCATCAACGAGTACGATGGCGATTACATATGCTCTGTTGATGAGTGGCAACCCATTCCCGGCAGTATTGAGGCGGTGGCCCGACTTTGCAAAGCCGGCCACCGGATTGCCATCGCCACCAACCAGTCCGGTATCGCCAGGGGCTACTACAGCACTGACGTGCTGGATGCGATGCACGAAAAACTGGAACGATTGCTGGAAGCGCAGGGCGGACATATCAGTTTCATTGCCTACTGCCCGCACCATCCGGACGATGGCTGCCGCTGTCGCAAGCCACTCACCGGCTTGCTGGAACAAATCCGTGATCACCTCCATCTCGACACTCTGAACGGCGCCGTTATGGTCGGCGACAGCCGCAAGGATCTGGAGGCGGGTTTTGCCGAAGACTGCCAACCCGTGCTTGTCCGAACTGGCAATGGCGAAGAGACGGAACACCACCTGAAAACCCGCCCGATTCCCGGCGCCAGCGTGGCGATATACGACAATCTCAGTGCATTTGCGGATGCCTTTTTATCAGGCCCGGGGCTGGTAAAAAACAAGTGAATCCGTATAATACCGGCGGTTAATCGGCGTGTGGCGCAGCTTGGTAGCGCACTTCGTTCGGGACGAAGGGGTCGCAGGTTCGAATCCTGCCACGCCGACCACTATTTCGACGACTTAGGGCTCATCTTCGGATGGGCCCTTTTTCGTTTCCACTTTCATTGAGGCAACACCCATGGCTATAGAACGCATTTCAACCAACAGCCGCATGAGCAAAATCGTAAAACACAATGGCACGGCCTATCTGTGCGGACAGGTTGCCAAGGACAGGCACGGCGATATTCATGCTCAGGTAACCGGCATGCTGGAAAAAGTGGATGAGCTTCTGGAGAGCATTGGTTCAGGCCGTGACAAGATCCTGTCCGCGACGATTTACCTTGCGGATATGGCTGACTTCAAAGCGTTAAACGAGGTATGGGACAACTGGGTACCCGAAGGGGAAGCGCCAGCACGAGCCTGTGTGCAGGCCCAGATGGCATCGCCGGAGCTGCTGGTAGAAATCTCGGTGGTTGCGGCCTGTTAAACGGCCAGGTGCCGGCGGAACAAAGCCAGCGACGCACTGAAAAACACCACGCCGATACCTATCAGCGCCAGCATTTGCGGCCATACCACGTCCAGTCCTGCGCCCCGATACAGAATAGCCTGAGCCATGCTCACGAAATGTGTAGTGGGCGCCGCCAGCATAATATTCTGCACCAGGTCCGGCATGCTTTCTCTTGGCGTAATGCCACCGGAGAGCAATTGCAGCGGCAGAATGGTGAGGATCAGCAGCAGGCCGAACTGCGGCATGGTGCGGGCCACGGTGCCAATCAGGATGCCGATCGCGGTGGTGGAAAACAGATGAATCAAAGCACCGAACAGGAACAATAAAACCGAGCCCTGCACGGGTACTGCAAGCACGTCCTGAATCACAATGGTAATGGAAAGGGTAGCGGCCAGCATAACGACCAGACCATTTGCCCAGATCTTGGCCGCCATAATCTCGAAGGGCCTTACGGGCATCACCATCAGGTGTTCCACCGTGCCATGTTCGCGCTCCCGAATCAGCGCGGCACCGGTAAGGATAATGCTGATCAGGGTAATCTGGGTAATCAGCTCCATCACACCACCAAACCAGGTGCCGTCAAGGTTCGGATTAAAGCTGACCCGGGTAACCAGTTCTACCGGAAGCGAGCTTGCAGAGCTTCCTGTCTCCAGATATTCCGCCACTTCTGTGGTAATGATCTGCTCAATGTAGCTGGCGCCGATAAACGCCTGTGTCATTCGTGTAGCGTCGATATCCAGCTGCAGGCTGGATACTTTTCCACTGCGTACGTCCCGCTCAAAGCCCTCCGGAATGACCAGGGCGAAGGTATGCGTTCCCTGGTCCAGAAGTTCGTCAATCTGATCAAAGCGAATGAGGTCCGGTTTCAGAAACCAGGGCTCTTGCAGCGAGTTTATAACGTGGCCGGAAAGCGCCGTCTGATCTTCATCCACGACCGCCACAGGCGCATTATGCAGCTCCATGGAGCCGGCAGAGCCCGCGGTATAGATAATCAAAGTGAAAGCCATCAACACGAAGATCAGAAGAACCTTGTCGTGCCAAACGCTGCGCAGCTCTTTAACACCCAGGTTCCATATAGTTCCGAGCGATTCCATCATCAGCGCCCCTGTTTCCGGAGTAAGGCCACGGACAAAAACGTGAGTACAGGAATGAACGCTGCCAGTATCAGGAAGGCATGTTGCAGGTCATCAAAGGTCAGCCCCTTGGTAAATACCCCCCGAGAGATCTCCAGAAACCAGGTGGCGGGCCAGAACTGGCCAATAATCGCGGCACCGCCTTCCAACGCAGATACGGGTTCGGTCAGACCGGAGAACTGAACCGTCGGCAGGATGGTAATAATGGCGGTAGCCGCCAAAGCAGCAATCTGGGTAGATGCAAAGGCAGAGATCACCTGGCCCAGGCCCGTCGTAACCGTAACAAAGAGCAGGGCGCTCAGTGTCAGTGTCATTACACTGCCCTTGATAGGCACATCAAACAGGAAGACTGCCAGCAAAACGAGGCTCACATAGCTCACCATACTGAACCCGATGTAGGGCAGCTGCTTGCCCAGCAGAAACTCCAGCCGGGTTACCGGGGTTACGTAGAGGTTGGTGATGGAGCCCAGCTCTTTCTCCCTCACAATACCCAAAGCCATCAGAATCGCCGGAATAAAGATCAGCAGAATAGGGATAACCGCGGGCACCATGGCATCCAGGCTTCGGAACTCCTGATTATACCGGTAGCGGGTTTTTATGGAGACCTGGCTCAGGGTAGGCACAGAGCCATAAGTACGCAGGATCAGGTCCTCAAAATAGCTTAAATGCAGGCCCTGTATGTATCCGAGAATGGTCTCGCCACGAAACGGCATGGCACCATCTATCCAGACAGCTATCTCTGTGGGCCTGCCACGCTTGAGGTCTTTGCCAAACCCCGGCGGGAAGGCGAGCGCCAGGCTGAGCTCGCCGGATATCATGCGTTGTTCCAGCTCTTCCATGGTTGCAATCGAAGGTTGCTCCACAAAATACCGGGAACCGGAAACCGCCGTGATGTAATCCTGGCTTTCCGGGCTCTGGTCCTGGTCCAGTACCGCGAAAGAGAGGTCTTCCACGTCCAGGGTAATGCCGTAGCCAAGAATCATCATGAGCATTGCTGAGCCAATAAAGGCAAACGCCATTCGGATAGGGTCGCGCAGCAGCTCCCGGGACTCACGGCGGGCATAGGCCAGAAGTCGCCTCGGGCTGAAGGCTCTGTCACGCTGCGGCGATGAGTTATCCGTACTCAGAACCTTGCCATCACCGCGGCTCTGCGGTTCTTTATCGACCGCCTCAAGAGTCTTCATGAATGCGGTTTCAAGGCTGTCAGCCTCGGCGTCACGCACCAGAGCAGCTGGTGTATCACAGGCCAGCACTTCGCCTGCATGCATCAGGGAAATCCGGTCGCAACGCTCACCTTCGTTCATGAAGTGGGTGGAGATAAAAATGGTTACGCCATCCTCCCTGGACAACCGCAACAACAGCGCCCAGAAGCGGTTGCGAGCGCCCGGATCCACGCCAGAGGTGGGCTCATCCAGAATCAGCACTTCCGGCGAATGCACCACCGCCACGGCCAGGGACAAACGCTGGCGTACCCCCAGAGGCAGGTCGCCGGCAAACTGCTCCATCACCTCGGCAAGGCCAAATTGCTCAGTGAGCTCAGTCACCCTGGCTTCAATAGTGTCTGCCGGCAGGTGAAAGAGGCGAGCATGTAACTCCAGATTCTGGCGTACGGTCAACTCGCTGTAGAGCGAGAACGACTGGGACATATAACCAACGCGCTGGCGGGTAGCCAGGTCTCGGGCATCCAGTGGTGATCCGAACAGGGAAACCTCGCCTTCAGAAGGCGTCAGCAGACCTGTGAGCATTTTCATGGTGGTGGTCTTGCCGCAACCGTTGGAGCCCAGGAAGCCGAAAATCTCGCCTTTCGGTATGGTAAAGCTGACGTTTTTCACCGCCGTAAAATCGCCAAAGCGCAGGGTAAGGTTGTGAGCCTCTATCGCCGGTGTATCGTTCGCATGGAGGGCCTCCCTCGTCGCAGGAGCGTAGTCTTCACCTCCGGATACAAATTCCTGACGCTCCTCTGGCAACAGGGCAATAAACGCATCATCCAGGGTTTCTGTGCCTGTTTTCTGCTTTAGTTCAGCAGGGGAACCCGTCGCCAGAATGGCGCCGGCGTCCATCGCAACCAACCAGTCGTAACGCTCGGCTTCTTCCATGTAGGCCGTGGCCACCAGCACGCTCATGGATGGCTGCTGACGACGAATCGTGTCAATCAGATCCCAGAAACGCTGGCGTGAAAGCGGGTCCACCCCGGTGGTGGGCTCATCAAGAATCAGCAACTCGGGGTTGTGGATAAGTGCACAGCACAGGCCCAGCTTCTGCTTCATGCCTCCGGAGAGTTTTCCCGCAGGCCGGTTGCGGAAGTCCAGCAGCCCGGTGGCATCCAGTAAACGGTCAACCTGTTCGGTTCGGGCCGCACCGGTAAGGCCAAACAGATCGGCAAAAAAGCCGATGTTCTCGTCGACCGTCAGGGTATGGTAAAGATTGCCTCCAAGGCCTTGGGGCATATAGGCAATGCGTGGTGACACTTCGCGTCGAAACCGGGAGTTGGCCATATCGCCACCCAGCACCTGCAACTTGCCCTGTTGCAGTTTGCGGGCGCCGGCCACCAGGCCCAAGAGTGTGGACTTACCCACGCCATCCGGACCAATCAATCCGACCATGCAACCGGCTGGAACGTTCAGGTTGATGTTTTGCAAAGCCACACGAGCGCCATAATCGTGGCTAAGGGCATCCAGCCGCGCCACACTTGTGTGTCCTTCCACACCCGTGTTCTGCATCTCAGCCATTGGGCAAGGTCACCTGCAGGTTTTCTGGCCAGGGCTTGCTTTCATCAAGGCGCACATAGGCGTCACCCGGAACACCGGTTTTTACCCTGTCGCGATAGGCTTTCAGCAGTTCCGCATCAATGCGAATGCGTACTCTGAACATGAGTTTTTCCCGCTCGCTGCGGGTTTCCACCGCCTTGGGGGTGAACTGGGCTTCGGCAGCAACAAAGCTCACTTCCGCTGGCACCACAAAATCGGGCAGGGCATCCAGAATAATACGTGCTTCAGACCCGACCCTGACTTTACCGGCCTGAGCCGTGGGCAAGAACACGGTCATATAAACGTCGGTAACATCCAGTATGGTGGCAACTTTGCCGCCGGCCGCCAGTACTTCACCGGGTTCCGCAAGCCGGTAGAGCACACGCCCACCAATCGGGCTGTCAAGATGGCTGTCATCAATGGTGCTTTCGATCTTGCGAATACTGGCCTGCGCAGCTTCAATGCCGGCTTGTGCCGAAGCAATCTGCACGCGCGCGGCCTGCAACGCCGCATCGGCCGTTTCTGCCACGGTGCTGGCCTGATCAAGCTGCTCGCGGGAAACATGGCCTTTTTCCACCAGGGCTTCAAACCGGCCCAGTTCGGCGCGGGCCAAACGCTTTTCGCTCTCCCGTTGTTTTACAACGGCTTCTGCCAAACGCTTACCCTCTATTGCCTGGCTCAGGTTGGCCTGTGCAGCCGCCAGGCTGGCGTCCAGTTCATCCGTATCCATCGCGGCTACCGGCGTACCCGCTTCAATCAGATCCCCTTCGGCCACGAAAAGGCTCTCCAACCGACCCGGAATCCGGGTAGCAACGTCCACCTGAGTCGCCTCGATACGGCCATTGCCTGAAGCAACGTACTCGGGTAGCTCATCGTCGTCAGGGAGAAACTGCCAGCCTACGATCGCAAGCAGTGCAATCAGGGCCAAGGCGACCAGTAGTTTCATATAGGGTCTTGAGTTTGAGCTGGACATTCATCTTCCCCGGTGCAGTTGTGGGTTTGCGTACCCATATCAAGCTAAATATTAGTGTACCACCGGGCTCTTCCCGGTGACTGACACGTATCAAAAGGCGTGCAAGATACTCAGAGCAAAGATTCAATAGGCAGAAACGAGAAAAAAGAAACCATCATACGCTTGATCAACCCGGTTCCCGGGTCCTGGCTATGCTCGACTACCTGCTCACCGTTACGCTCCAGCCATTGCAAATCGCCGGCTTCGTCCAGAACCAGCTCGTAGGCGGTCACACGCACCTGCTCTTCAAACCTTGCCTCCATCATACGGGTCAGCTCCGGGCTCTCAATAACAAAACCCAACTCGGTATTGATGTGGACCGATCGGGGATCGAAATTGAATGACCCTATAAAGAGGCGCTCGCCATCCACAGCGAAGGTTTTAGCGTGGAGGCTGGCGGACGAACTGCCCATCAGGGATCTTTGTAACTGCCCCTCCTTTGGCTCCCCTCCGGGTTGCTTGCGCAGCTCAAATAGCTCAACTCCCGCTTCGAGAAGAGGCTTGCGGTATTTCGCGTAGCCGGCATGCACCATGGCTACGTCATTGGCTTCCAGAGAGTTGGTCAGTACACGTACCTGAACACCATTACTCTCCAGTTTACGGAACATTTCCACACCGGTTTCGGTGGGGATGAAGTAAGGCGATACCAGTGTTACTGAGCGTTCAGGCCTGCCCATGGCTTCTGCCAGTTGCCGGCTCATCAATCCATTTTTCGGTTTTTTTCCCAGCACCTTGGCTGGGTCGTCGCTAACCATGGAGACCGGTGCCCAGGTATATTCCAGATCACCGGCCAGCAGGTTTTTCAGGAACCCGGATTCGGCCACCGCACAGACGTACCTGCTCGCCTCGGTGCTGGCGCTGCATTCTCTCGTTGTCTCAACAATCCACTCCGGATTCTCTTCTACCGGCTCCGGCAGAATAATCGCAGCAGGATAGGACGAAGCACTTGACCAGTACCGATCAAAATCATCAGAAAGCTCGCTCACCACCGGGCCAATGGCGAGTACATCCAGGTCCGCAAACAGCGCACCTTGACCAGCACCGAAATATTCATCAGCAACGTTGCGCCCGCCAATGATGGTTGCCTGGTTATCAGCAGTAAATGACTTGTTGTGCATGCGGTGGTTCAGGCGCGAAAAGCTGGTTATATAGCCGATCCACTTGGGGCTGCGCACAACAAACGGATTGAACAGGCGTACTTCTATATTCCGGTGAGTATCCAGCGCTGCGAGCGGTTGATCGAGCCCTGGGATGCCGTTGTCATCCAGCAAAAGACGAACACGAACACCTCGCTCTGCGGCCCGGTAAAGTACATCAAGCAACATGGTGCCGGTGATGTCGTATTGCCAGATATAGTACTGCACGTCCAGAGTAGCGTCGGCGCCTTCGGCCAACAGCGCTCGCGCAGCGAACGCATCGTGGGCGTCTTCAAGCAACACAATCCCGCTCTCACCCGGGTGTGCCTCTGTCAGCGGAACAATCGCGCTTCCAAGCCGTGTATCTGCTGTTCTTTCAGCAGGCACCGCCCAGCTCTCGGTGCGATCAGCCATAGAAGGTAAAGCGCATCCGCTTATGGTCAACAATACGGCAAGAACGGAGACCACGCCCGGATAATGTCGCTTCGGCCAGTTCGACAATTGAATTACTCCCACTGATCAGATGAATAATTGTAGCAGCTACTCTGGTGCTATTTTGACCTTGGTCAAACTGGCACTTATAAGCTTATGCCAAAGATTGAGACTTCCAGTTCCGCAGGAGTATGGTGAAAGCTGAACCTCATTCTAATCCGACCCCGGAGAAAACACGATGAAGCTCTTGTTGACCGCACTTCTCATTACCTTCGGGCTGAGCTTTCACGCTTCGGCAGACGAAGCTCTGTCCCTGACCGCTCAGGAAACTTACGACCTGGTTCAGAAGCAGGGCGATCAGATGCTGTTTGTTGATGTGCGGGATCCGATAGAAATCATGTTTATCGGTTTCACCGACGCCGTCGACACAAACATTCCGTTCAAGCTCGCCGATCGAAGCAAATTTCTCGCAGACAAAGGCCGGTTTGCCATGAACTCCAACCCGGACTTTGCAGCCAGTGTCGAGCAGGCTCTGAAGGATAAAGGGCTGAGCAAGGATGCCCTGATTGTCACCATGTGCCGCTCCGGCTCCACCCGCGGCAAACCCAGCGCCGACTATCTGCTGGAACACGGCTTCAGCAACGTGAAATACATTGATCATGGCTTTCAGGGTAGTGGCTCAAAAGAGGGCAAAAAGGCCGGCATGAGGATTGTGAACGGCTGGCAAAACGATGGCCTTCCCTGGTCCATGAAGCTCAATCCGGAAAAAATATACCAGCCCTGACAACCGCTGTACTGGCAGGGCACGGGCGATTCCTTAATCTGAAAATAATAGGGAGGACGTCATGGCCAAGCTGATAACGACTCACCCGGGCCGAAATCTGGTGGTGAGCATAATGACTGCCCTGCTGGTGCTGGCGGGCTCTCCCGGAATGGCGGCGGTTGAGCGTGCCCCCGCCACCGCCGATCACAGCAAATTCAAATCCCTCAAAGGCCCGTTTGAATCCGCCAGCCAGGTAACCGAAGCCTGCCTGAGGTGTCACACCGAGGCGGCGGGGCAAATCAAGGCAACCACCCACTGGACCTGGCTCTACCAGCACGAAGAAACCGGGCAAACGCTCGGTAAAAACAAGGTTATTAACTCCTTTTGCGGTATGGCTGTCACCAATGAGCCCCGGTGTACTTCCTGTCACGTAGGTTATGGCTGGAAGAACATGAATCAGCCGCCGCCAGAAGCCGATTCTGCCGTCGATTGCTTGGTGTGCCACGACACAACCGGCGATTACTGGAAGTTCCCCACACTCGCAGGCGACCCGACCTATGTGCCCCGGGAATGGCCTAAAGGCAGCGGCAATATCGTCCAGCCGCCGGATCTGCCCGAAATCGCTCAAAATGTGGGTGCCAGTGGCCGCGCTAACTGCGGCAGCTGCCACTTCTACGGCGGCGGTGGCGACGGTGTAAAACACGGCGATCTCGACTCTTCACTGGTGTCACCCGACCGTTCCCTCGACGTGCACATGTCCCCCGATGGCGGCAATTTCAGTTGTTCCGACTGCCATTCAACCTGGGGCCACAGTGTTTCAGGCAGCCGCTATCAGGTGAACGCGAAAGATACCCTGGGCATTGATATCCCCGGCCACACCGATCTCAGCCGCGCGAGCTGCGAGTCTTGCCATGGTGGTGAACCCCATGGCAAGGAAAAGCTGAACGATCACGTGAACAAGCTGGCGTGTCAGACCTGCCACGTACCCGCTTTTGCCCGGGGTGGCGTGCCAACCAAGATGTGGTGGGACTGGTCCACCGCCGGCAAGCTTGACGAGAACAGCGAACCGATCGCCACATACGACGATGCGGGCCATGTGAGCTACCTGAGCGAGAAGGGCGATTTCCGCCACGGTGAAAACGTGGTTCCTTACTATGCCTGGTTTGATGGCACCGTTGAGTACACGATGGTCGATGAACAATTCGACATCGACAACCCGCCGCTAGAGATCAACCGGCTGGATGGCGAACCGAACGACCCAGGCTCACGCATCTGGCCGTTCAAGCTGATGCGCGGCAAACAACCTTTCGATACCGAACGCAAAACACTCCTGGCCACGCACGTATTCGGCGCCGACGATTCGTCACTCTGGAGTAACTACGACTGGCCCAAAGCCCTGAAGTCCGCCAGCAATCTGTCGGGCATGCCGTTCAGTGGCAGCTTCGACTTTATGGAAACCAAAATGTACTGGCCGATTACCCACATGGTGCCGCCTGCAGACCAGGCCTTGCGTTGCGGCTCCTGCCATTCGGGAGAAAGTCGCCTGGCGGGTATTGGTGGCATCTATATGCCAGGGCATAGCGGCAACCTCTGGCTGGATCGCATTGGCTGGTTGATGGTGGCACTGACCCTGGCCGGAGTGGTGCTCCACGGCCTTGCGCGGGTGGTATTCAGAAGGAGGAAGCAATCATGAGCCGGGTACTGATCTTCAAACGCTTTGAGCGCTTCTGGCACTGGTTTCAGGCCTTGCTGATTTTCAGCTTGCTGATGACCGGCTTTGAAATACACGGCAGCTATTCGCTGTTGGGTTTTGGTGATGCCACGCGGTTACATACCATCGCGGCCTGGTCGTTGATCGTGCTCTGGCTGTTTGCGATTTTCTGGCACATCACCACGGGCGAGTGGCGCCAGTATGTGCCCACCCGCGACGGTTTGTTTGCGGTGATGCATTACTACCTGATTGGCACATTTACCGGTGCCGAACACCCCTACCGAAAAACCACCAAGGCCAAGCACAACCCGCTGCAGCGGCTGGCGTACCTGTTTTTCAAACTGGTGATCTCACCCATCATATGGGTGAGTGGTCTGCTGTACCTGTTTTATACCGACTGGCCAGCCGTGCTTGCAGGGGCGTTAAGCCTTGAAACCGTGGCACTGGTTCATACCGCTGCAGCCTTTGCCATGCTGGTTTTCATTATTGCTCATGTGTATATGACGACGATGGGACATACCCTGACCAGCCACATCAAACCCATGGTGACGGGCTACGAGGACCTGGACGAGCCTGCCGGCAAATCCTGATAATTTGTGTTCGTGCTACCCACAAAAAGCCGGCGCTGTTCAAGGAGCCGGCTTTTTCATATCTCAGGGTTGTGTCAGGGAATCTCAGAAAGTGAACGTCCGCATCACCGGGTTGAGCATCTGGCCTGCCATTTCCGGAGGAGTAGCAACACCCACACCTTCAATCAGGTCGTTCTTGCTGTAATCGCTATTGGGCAAGTAAAGCGCACAAACGTTGGCCACACCGCCCTGCTTCATCAGCCCACGCAACATCTGGCCGGGGGTTACGTCCTTCGGCTTCAGCGCCGGTGCATCATAACTCTTCAGAGCCAGGTCGCCCGCTTTGTCGCACAGCAATACGTTTACCCTGGCGCCCTGCTGGGCCATGGTGTTGGAGAGAACCATTGCCATGCCTTGAGTTTGCCGGGAATCGCTTGAAAGAATCACCAGTACTTCCTCAACCATTTTCTGATCTCCTGCCTGAGCGCTGATGGGAGCAACAGCAACGACGGCCGCTGCGATAAGTGCCTTGAGTGATTTGATCATTATGAGAGTCTCCTGTGCCGGTTTATCGTTGGTATACATCCACAGTAGGCCGCCTCGCTGTTCTGTTCAGTGACAAAGTCACCTTCAACCAGATTAAAAAACGCCGAAGCCACCCTCAGACCGGCCCGTGAGTGAAGATTATCTTTATATTGCTATTTGATATAACGATAGAACTCAATGTTTGATACGATTTGATGCATCTCAAGAGAAAGCCGTACATTCAAATAATGACAAGAGGTTTCGGGCATGAGCACCAACACAGCAGAGCAGGGCAAAAGTAAACGACACGCCGTGGTTATCGTAGGCGGCGGGGCCGCAGGCATTTCCATTGCCGCCAGTCTTCACAAGAGAGACGGCGCCCTTGATATTGCAATTATCGAACCTTCACAAACGCACCACTACCAGCCTGGTTGGACCATGGTGGGTGGCGGTGTATTCAGGCCGGAAATAACATCAAAGCCTATGGCTTCTGTGGTTCCCGGTTTTGCCGCCTGGTACCGGGAATCAGTGTCTTCTATCGATGAGGAAAACAACCAGGTCAAACTCAAAGACGGCTCCACAGTTGGTTATCAGGCCCTCGTTCTGGCACCCGGGCTGGAGCTGAATTGGGATGGCATTGACGGTCTGAAAGAAGCGCTTGGCTCGAACGGTGTTAGCTCCAACTACCAGGAAGGCATGGCGCGCTACACCTGGGAAACCGTGCAGAACCTGAAAAGCGGCCGCGCTCTGTTCAGCCAGCCACCCATGCCCATCAAATGCGCCGGTGCGCCCCAGAAGGCCATGTATCTGTCAGCAGATCATTGGCTCCGAAACGGCGTTCTGAATAATGTGGATATTCAGTTTCATAATGCCGGCGCCGTTCTGTTTGGCGTTCCCGATTACGTTCCGGCGCTGCAGGGCTATATCGAGAAGTACAGTATCGAGCTCAAGTACCAGAGCAATCTTGTCGCGGTAAACGGCCCGTGCCGTAAGGCCACGTTCCGCTGCACAGACACCGAAGGCAATACGGAAGACCGGGAGGTTGGCTTTGACATGCTGCATGCCGTGCCGCCACAACGAGCCCCTGAATTCATTAGACAGTCCCGGCTTGCCAACGAAGCCGGCTGGCTGGATCTGGAAGACGACACGCTCTGCCATAAGCATCACACCAACATTTTCGGCCTCGGGGATGTGAGTGGAACAGGCAACGCAAAAACCGCAGCCGCCGTGCGCAAGCAGGCCCCTGTTGTTGCCGAGAACCTGCTCGCAAGCCTCCGGAATCAACCGATGAACGCCGCCTACCTGGGTTATGGCTCCTGCCCGTTAACTGTGGAAAACGGCCGTATTGTGCTGGCGGAATTTGGCTATGGCGGGGCGTTGCAACCCACCTTTCCATCCTGGATAAACGACGGCACCAAAGCGACAAAAGCCGCCTGGTATCTGAAGGCCAAGCAACTGCCGGCCCTTTACTGGCACGTTATGCTTAAAGGCCACGAGTGGCTGGCCAAGCCGGCGCGGCGCCAAGTCTGACGGCGCTCGCCCAAACGCTTCGGCAGAGGGCTTTTACGTGACTGAATGCCATAGCGCCCTAGCGCTATGGCCCGCCAGTGCTATCATCATATATCAACATCCTTTCGTGCGGTGGTCGTGAAAACTGAGACTCGTTTTCACTCTTTCATGGTTCACCAAATGTCACAACGTCATAAAACCCGATCTGCTAACATTCCGGTCGCTGGCTTCATCAAGGAACCCGAATGAGTGACACGGTAACCGAAAAAAGGCGACTCGCGGCGGTAATCCGGCTAGGGCTTCTTGATACCCCTCCGGAAGGACGACCGTATGATTGTCAGCGCCATCGTCAGTCTTTCAAAGAGTTTTAAGCGACGGCTGGTTGCGGAAGCCCTGCGCTGGGCCGCGAAGTTCCGGTGGGAAAACAGAATAACGGCTTGAAACCAACCGCGCAGCTAAAAAAGCGCGAAACAGGAGAATAGAACATGATTGGATACGTCACCATTGGTGTCAGCGATATGGAAAGAGCCAAGAAGTTCTACGCAGAGCTTCTGAGCGGTATGGGCGCAAAGCTTCTGCTGGACATGGGCCGCATTGCGTTTATTGGCGAAAGCATGAAGGGGCCGATGCTGGCAGTTTGCACACCGTTCGACGGCTCGCCAAACCATCCCGGTAACGGCAATATGCTCGCTTTTTGGCCAGGCTCCAAAGACGCGGTTGATACCTACTACAAGAAAGCCATCGAGCTGGGTGCGACCTGTGATGGCGAGCCTGGGCAACGCATTCCTGACCAGTTCTACGGTGCCTACGTGAAAGACCAGGACGGCAACAAAGTGGCCTTCTTCCACTTCGGCTGATTCAGCCCTGCCTGAAACCGAGGCCGCTTTACTTTGCGGCCTCGGTTTCGAACCACCATCCCGGTAACAACCCTCGAATCTGCGGCTGCAAAAAGCGGTCGTCTATCAGCCAGATCACCCCCCGATCATCCGGTGTGCGAATCACCCGTCCGGCAGCCTGGGCCACTTTTTGCAAACCCGGAATCAGGTAGGTGTAGTCATAGCCGGCACCAAAGCGCTTGTGCAAACGATGTTTGAGGATCTCGTGCCAGGCATCAAAAGGCGGTAAGCCCAAGGTAGCGACAAAGGCGCCGATCAACTGATCACCCGGCAAGTCGATTCCCTCACTGAACACACCGCCCAGAACTGCGAACGCCACGCTGCCAGACCCCTCGCGGAACCCCGCCAGAAACTCCTTGCGCTGTTGCGGGCTCATTCCCGGATGCTGGGATCGCTGAGGCACATCCGGAGCATGGCGAGCCAACGCTTCGTTAACCTCATTCAGATACTTAAAACTGCTGAAGAACGCTAAATAGTGCCCGGAGCGTTCCCGATATTGTTGGGCAATCAGTGTAGCGATGGGTAATACCGACGCCTCACGGTGAGCCTGGCGGGTACTGATCTTTGGCGTGAAATGCACCTGCAACTGATCAACACTGAACGGGCTGGGCAGGGAGATAAAACGGCTGTCCTCCGGCAAGCCCAACAAATCCCGGTAATAAACGCCGGGGCTTAAAGTGGCGGAGAACAGCAGTACCGAGGCGGCTGCCTGAAAGCGATCACGCAGGAAGTCCGCTGGCACCAGGTTCTGGATGGTCAGGCTGGCACGGCCCCAGCCTTCGCGACGAAATTCGCACAAGGAATGATCCCCGAACGAATCCGCCAGTTTCATAAAAGCCACCGATTCAAACAGCACTTCCTGCAGCGCCAGATCCGGTGGATTGTCCGCCAGAAAATCCGTAAGTCCGGACACCAGTCCCTGAAGACTGCCCGTAAGCGCTGAGGGCAGGCTGTCGAGAAACACCGGGGCGTCGCCGTTCTCCGATTGATCACGGATAACACCCTGCCAGGCTCGGGCCGTGCGATCCAGATGCGGTTTCAGAGCTTTGGGTGCAGTTTTCCTCACTTTCAGCAGCCGCTGCTGGTCCAGCTGCACCGAATACATGCCGCGCCCGCGGTCCACCAGATTGTGGGCTTCATCCACGAGAACGGCGGTTTTCCAGTTGTTCTGCCGGGTGAGGCCATGGAGCAGGGCAGATTGATCAAACATCCGGTTCACATCGCCGATTATTACGTCGCACCAGCGCGCCATTTCCTGTGCCAGAAAATACGGGCAGATGTCGTGGCCGGCGGCGACCTTCGCCAGCGCCTCCTGCGTCAGCGTTGTGCCAATCTGTACAGCTTCAGCGCGAGCGTCTGGCAATCGATCAAAGAAGCCCTTCGCCAGTGGACAGGAATCGCCATGACAGGCTTTGTCCGGGTGCTCGCAGGCGTCGGCTTTGGCCACCAGCTCCAGAGTACGGAGGGGCCAGATCTGCGGCGTCTCCTGCGCGGCTCGCAACCGTTCCACAGCATCCACCGCCAGCTGTCGGGCGGTATTGCGACAGGTGAGGTATGCCAGCCGGTCGTGCCTGGCTGTGGGCATAGCCATGAGTGCAGGAAACAGAGTGCCGAGGGTTTTACCCAAACCCGTGGGCGCTTCCAGCAGCAAGGTTTCGCCTTTTACGGTGTTTTTATACACAGTTTCGGCGAGTTGCCGCTGGCGGGGACGAAACTCAGCAAACGGAAAACGCAGACCCGCGAGGCGAATATCCCGCTGTTCACGGTGGTGGGCTTCCTGTTCTGCCCACAACCGGTAATGCCCGCACAGGACTTCCAGTTCCTGCCACAACTCATCGGCCGTGGCGGTTTCAGTAACCGGTGTTTCCCGGCTTTTGCCGATGTCGAAATACACCAGCGACAGCTTCAGTGTTTTGCGGTTCTCCTGTCGACAGAGCAGAGCGCCGTAGGCTCTTAGCTGGGCCCGGTGCAAAGCCCGCTGGTGCGGTCGAATACGGGATACATCGCCACGGTGGGTTTTGATCTCTTCTAACAAGCCAGAGTGCGGGTTATAAACATCGGCGCGACCATAAAGACTTAGCCCCACGCACTCACCGGTAAGTGAATACTCGCTTTTGTAACCGTATCCGCGTTTACCCTGAATGGCCTGGTGACCGGCGATGCCTTCTTCAGCACTGGGCGCCGGAGTGTAACGAAAGTCCAGATCGCCCTCCCGGGCGGCAAACTCACAAAGGGTTCTGACCGCAACCTTCACGATGTTACCCCGCTGTCTTGCCAGCGCAGGTAGCACACGCAGGCTGCAATGCCCTGCTGGGCAAAAAAGTGCAGCCAACGGATTTGATGATCCTGTAGCCGATCGCCCGGGCCTTTTACTTCGATCATTTCATAACGTGCTTTATTTTCCTCGATCTCCGGGTAAAACCTCATAAGATCTGGGAAACCACTGCGATGTTCGCTAATGTTCAACAAAAGCCGCTCAAACAGAACACCAAGGTCTGCGGCAGGTATGCAGTCCAGCGCCAGAATCAGCAGCTCTTCATTCAGCGCCGGCCAAGTCACAAAAGGGTTGGTAATGCCCTGTTTGGTGGCGTAGGTTGCCAGAATTTTCTGGCGGTAGCTGCCATTCTTCAGCGCAGCAAAACACTCATCAAACGACGCTTGCCGGCGACTCACGAAATCTTCCCGCACCAGATCTGCGGGGCCGGTATGGAAGGGGTGAAAGAAGGCACCGGGAATGGCTTTGAAAATAGTGTGCCAGCATAGCAACCCGAACAGACCGTTGATGAGCGTGTTTTCGACATAGAGTACCGGAGCCTCGGGCGTAGAGAGGTGATCCCGAACCACCATCTCAACCGAGCCACCGGTTCGTGGCAGGATCAGCGTGAACTCCCGGATTTCCGGGTTCTCCGGCGTCGTCGGAACTGGCTGGCCCACTTTTTTTGCCAGCCGTTTTACGATGCGCGCCAGGCCCTGAGCTTCGGCGTCGCTTAACTCTGCATCTCTCCACTGAGCAGCGATGTCCCAGGCTTCTTCAAATCGTTTCATCCGCTCAAGCAGCCGCAGCTGCTTCAGCCGTGCCTCGCGATGGCTACTGGCAGCCAGCGCCTGCAATGCCAGTTCCCGCTCGCCCTGGCGCTCAGCCTGCCGCCCCAGCTCAAGCAGCAGGCGATCCCGGCGGCTGGTCAGCCAGGGATTGTCCGTGGGCGCAGGAATATCAGCCCAAACCTCAGCGGCGGGTACACCGGCATCCAGGTTCTCGCGGCAGTGGTGCATGGCCAGATAGGTATCCACCTCGGAGCGCTGAGAAAAAGCCCGTGCTTCAGGGGTAAACCCAACTTGTTCGTACCGATGGTGACCCAGCTCAACCAACACAAAATCCGACCAGCTCTGGCGCAGATTACCGAAGAACATCAGGCGAATGCGGTCGAACAGCGCCATCTGATTGACCCTTACTACCGGGGCCATCGCTTGATCAAACCAGTCCGCCAGGGAGCAAGCATCGGTGAAGGTGCCCTGCAAAGCTTCATGCATGTGGGCTTTGGGCAGGTTTTTGGCAAATCCCGCCTGCGTCAGAACCGGCGCAAACGCGGGGCGCAGTTCGGCCAGGGTGAACAGGCGGAAGAGTTCATCCAACGCGAGCAGAGGATCAGAATCCAACCATTTGTGAGCAATCAACTCCTCCAGTGCGTCGGCTTCCGGGCTTTCCAGTTCCGGATAACTCAGCTTGTCCGCGCGGAACAATTCACCAGTGCGCATCACCATACGGGTTAGCAATGCGCGCGCAGGACGACTCAAGTCAAAAAATGCCTCCAACCTTTCCCGTTCCGGCTTCAGCAGCAGATCCGAGTGGTGGTTAGCCACCCAAGCCACCACTGTTTCCATGTTTTCCAGGTAGTACAAAGGATTTTCAAGATCCGCGGCGGCGGGTCGGGTGTCCCAGCTTTTCGGCTTGATGTTGAACGCCCTCCAGAATGGACTCACTGATACGCGATGGAAAATCGCAGGGTAACAAGGCCTCCACTTTGCTGATAACGGCAGGCACCTGCTCTGCAATCTCGCCAAGCAGTTCGCTCGCCCTCTCGCTGGAAAAGCCAACCTGTTGAGCGGTAGTTATGAAATGCCTTCGCTCAATGCGATCCCAATGATAGTGGCGATTGCGACCTTTTACAGACATGGCCATTTTAGCTTTTTGCGGTGCCAGGCTGCCTTGCGCCATGAGCGGATAAGCTGAGATCACATCGTAGAGAGGTGTCATGCGGTAGGCTGAACCAGGCTCAATGAACAGGCTGAAATTTTTGGCATGACCATCAATCGCCGCAAGCAGCCAAAACACTATCTGCGCCTTGAAGAAGGTTTCGCGATCCTTGTTAGCTTCCTGTGAGCCAAGAAGAAGCTTCATGCCATCATGAATGCCTGGCCCACCATCGCTTTCGTATTTGATCGCCGGTGCCACAACAGAGCGGTTTTTTCCTGAGCACCTGCCAGAGAAATGCGAAAATCATTGTCCCGCGCCATTCCCAAAGGTGAATTTTGATAATCGCTCAGAAGGTGCTCTATATCTGCAGAATCGAGAGGTTCCGCAGTCAGAGTCCGGACATCCGGTATTACAGCATTCTGAGGATACAGCTGGATAGCACCAATGCAGTCACGGCCAACACTTGCCAGAATATCGAAGGGGTGGCGTGTAGGCACCTTGAAGCGAGCTTGCATCCGAGATCTTATGACGTCTGAATCCGGCAGCAAGTTGTCAAAAAGATTAAAGACCAGCGCTCCCCGATACACCTTTGGGGACAACGGCAGAGAAAGAGAAATGGCCCTGGCTCCAGCTTGATTTAACCAGGAAGGATCGTATTGAAAAGCCATAGCGCCAGAGTTTTCCAGCGTTAACTTTCCCACCTTGATGCCGTTCAGGGCCAAAACCAAATCAGACATGCACACTCACCACTCTTCGCTCCAGCCGTTTACCGAATCCGGTGCATCACGCTCCACCACACGCAACTCAAGATCGAGAGCAGAGAGGAGCTTGAACAGGGTCTCGATTCGGCTTTTGTCCGGATGGTTCTCGAAACTCGAAACAGTGGCCTGCTTCACGCCGACTCTGGCCGCAGTAGCCTGTTGACTGAGATTTTTCTGGTGCCTGGCATTTTTTATGGCCGTTGAGAGCGCTTCAGGCGATGTGACCTTCATATCTATACCCATTAGAGGATTGATTATTTTTATCCCCTAAAGGGCGTAAAGTCAACATTATCCTCTAAAAGGTATAAATCCTGGATCTGTTGACCCAAGCGATCTGCAACAGCGTAATCACCATTTCTATTACAGGAGAATTTCATGACCGCACCCATACTGATTACCGGCGCAGGCCAGCGCATCGGTCTGGCCTTTGCTCAGGCTTGCCTTGAACAGGGCCAGCCCATCATCGTTACCTATCGCACCCATCGGCCGGCGGTCGAGGCTCTGCAGAAAGCCGGGGCGCACTGTATCCAGGCGGATTTTGCCACGAATGAGGGAATTGAAACACATCGCTTATGCCGCCAGTAAGGCCGCTCTGGCGAATCTCACCTTGTCGTTTTCACGGTTGCTGGCCCCACGGGTCAAGGTTAACAGCCTCGCGCCGTCACTGATTATGTTTAACGAAGGGGATAGCGACGCCTATCGGGAAAAAACCTTGAAAAAGTCGTTGATGGGGCTGGAACCGGGTGTAGAGGTGGTCGTACACACTCTGCAGTTTATCCTGAACAATCCCTACATTACCGGCAGAACCATACCTCTGGATGGTGGGCGCCATCTGGTTTGATGGCGCCGTTTAAAGACTTCAAATACCCGGCTCTGCCGGTTGCAGACGAACCCCGGCAATTTTCCACAGTCCTTCGGTCAGCTCCATCCGGTAGTAGACGTCCCAACGCTCGCCTTCTGGCCCTTTGAGTTTCACAACCTGGATCTGAAAGCCGTCGTGAGGTACCCGCTCAGAGAACTCGATGGCGGTGGCATTGTGCACGGCCGGGTAAGTCAGGCGTACCATATCGACGAAAACCTGTGATGAGCCGAAGCGACGCTTGATACCGTCGGACGCCAAGGCCCAGGCTTGCTCACGGTCATTGTTGGCAAACGCTTCGATCTGGCGAAGAATAGCGTCTCGAATCCCGGCGTCTTTGTCCGTGTTACTGGCAAGGGGCTGGGAGGTCCAGATAACGACAATGGCCAGAACAACAAGCAGAAATGGAATGGTACGCTTTCCGATATTGACAGGTTGGTGGCCCATGGCGACACCTCTTTATTGAACATCTTTTAATCAATACGGGTAAAGCAAGGCTCCGGATCCTCTGACTGCTCACAAGACTTTCCGATGGTCAGACGTTTCAGACGGTCCGTTTCTCAGATCACATGGGGTAACCTGTGGCATAAGAACTGAATCTGATACAAAACAGGGAAATTCATGCCCGAACACGCCGCCATCACCCCCGGCTTTCACGCCGTTCACGCCAACCATCTGGAAGACCTGCGCCGGGCCGTGGTGTTTATCTGCCAGCAGAACCCGCTGCCGCCGCTGCAGAGCGAGACCTTTCTGGTGCAAAGTAACGGTATTGCCCAGTGGCTGAAGCTGGCGCTGGCGGAGAAGCGCTCGGAAGATGGCAGCGAAGGCGGGTTGGGCATTGCCGCCGGTATGGATTTTCTGTTTCCGGCGCGGTTTATCTGGCAGGCCTATCGCGCCGTATTGCCGGATGGCGAGGTGCCGGAGCAATCCCCTTTTGATAAGCGTCGGCTGGTATGGCGGCTGTACCGCTTGTTGCCGGAGCTGGTTCATACCGACGAGGTATTCAACCCGTTGGCCCGCTTTCTGGAGGGCAGCGACCCTGATTTGCGAGCGTTTCAGCTGGCTGAGAAAGTGGCAGATCTGTTCGATCAATATCAGGTGTTCCGTGCCGATTGGCTGGCCGCATGGGAGCAGGGCCAGGATGTGGTGATCACCGCCCGCAGCGAAGAAAAGCCGGTAGAGGAAGACACCCGCTGGCAACCAATGCTCTGGCGCAAACTGGTGGAAGACACGGGGGCTGATGCCCACACAAGCCGCTCGCAGATCCACACCCGATTTATGGCCGAAGGCCAGCGCATCACCGCGCCCGCTCACCCCAGCCGCTTGCCCAAACGCATTGTGGTGTTCGGCGTGTCGTCGCTGCCGCGTCAGGCGCTAGAAGCCCTCTACGTGCTCAGCCGTTTCAGCCAGGTGGTGCTCTGCGTTCATAACCCGTCGCAGTTCTACTGGGCGGATATTGTTAGCGATCGCGAATTGCTGAAAGCCGAGCGCAAACGGGGCAGAGCGCACCAGACACTGTCGAAGATTGAGGATGCCGACCAGTTGCACCAGCACGCCAATCCGCTATTGGCCGCCTGGGGCAAACAAGGCAGGGATTACATTCGTCTGCTGGATGAGTTCGACAATCCTGATGAGTACCGCGCCAGTTTCCAGACCCCGGATCAGAAGATCGACATCTTCTCCGAACACGGATCTGAGCAAGCGCCATGTATGCTGCATCAGCTCCAGAATGACATCTACAACCTGACGCCCCTTCAGGAAATTCGGGATGAACAGCGTGAACTCGATCTGGCTCACGACCATTCCATAGCCTTCCACGACGCCCACAGCCCGCAACGGGAAGTGGAGATTCTGCACGATCAGCTGCTGGCTGCCTTCAACGCGGACGCCACGCTGCGGCCTCGGGATGTGATGGTGATGGTGCCGGATATCAACGTTTACGCACCGCATATTCAGGCGGTGTTTGGTCGCTACCCGTCGGGCGTCAAACGCCACATACCGTTCACCATTTCCGACCAGGGCCAGCGTAATCATGAGCCGGTACTGATTGCCCTGGAAACACTTATGTCTTTGCCTCGCAGCCGTTTCGGGGTGAGCGAGATCATCAGCCTGCTGGAAGTGCCCGGAATTCGCGATCGTTTCGAGATTGCCGAAGAAGAAATCCCCCTGGCGCGGCGCTGGGTAGAGGGCGCCAACATTCGCTGGGGCCTGCACGGTGCCCACCGGGAAAGCCTCGATCTGCCGGCTGGGTTGGAGCGCAATACCTGGCAGTCCGGGCTGCGTTCCATGCTGCTGGGTTACGGCATGGGCGACGACGAGCCCTGGGCCGACGTTCAGCCCTACGGCGAAATCGGCGGACTGCAAGCCAGCCTGGCGGGCCGTCTTGGCGAGTTTGTGTATCGTCTGGAAACCTTATGGCAGGAGCTGCAGGCAAGCCGCGCACCCCAGCAGTGGGAAGAGCTTTTCTCCGCCATGCTGGAGCAGTTTTTCCACAAGGTAGAAGGGCATGACCTGTTACTGCTGAACCGCTTTCGCCGGCAACTGGAGCAGTGGCTGGAAGACACACTGGCCGCAGGGCTGGATCAGCAATCGCTGCCACTGAATATCGTGAAGGACGTATTGCTGGAAGGTCTTGACGAAGGCGGTTTGAACCAGCGCTTCCTGGCCGGCAAGGTAAACTTCGCCACCTTGATGCCCATGCGTGCCATTCCCTTCCGCAAGGTGTGCCTGCTGGGCATGAACGACGGCGATTACCCACGTTCGCGACCGCCGGTGGATTTTGACCTGATGGCTCAGGACTATCGGCCGGGCGACCGTTCCCGCCGGGAAGACGACCGTTACCTGTTTCTGGAAGCCATGCTCTCGGCTCGTGAGCAGCTGTACATCAGCTGGGTAGGGCGCAGCATCCGCGACGACTCGCCCCGGCCACCCTCGGTACTGGTGGGCCAGCTGCAGGATCATCTCGACAGCCTGTGGCAGGTGCCAGGGATGCCAGCGGCATCCGTAACCGCCGCACTAACCATCAGCCATCCGCTGCAACCGTTCAGCCGCGACTATTTCCCAAAGGCCAATGGCCGGAATGAGGGTGAGAACGATCAGCCAAAACCCCTCGCCGAAGTGCTTGCCGCCCGCAGCCTGTTCACCTACGAACACGAATGGCGCGGGGCCCATGGCAATGAGGCGGTTGAAAAACAGCAGCAGACAGCGCTGCCGTACCAACAGCCCGAAGAACCCATCACCCTCAACGATCTGGCCGGCTTCCTGAAAAAGCCTGTGGATACCTTTTACCAGCGCCGCTTACAGGTGCGCTTCGAGGATGTGGAAGACGACGACACGGATAACGAAAACTTTGACCTCAACGGCCTCGACCGCTGGCGCCTGGACACTGAACTGATTGAGCAGGGCCTGCTGAAAGCCAATAATGAAGAAGACCTGCACGAGCGCCTGGAAAGCACTCTGGATCGCATGGCGCGGCGCGGCGACCTGGGCATGGGAGTAACTGAACATCGATTGCGCAGCGATCTCTCCGGCCGCCTGCCGGATCTGTTCCAACGCTATCAGAGCGCTCTGGCCGAGTGGCCCGAGGCGATCAGCGAGCCGTTGCCATTTGAACACAGACTGATCAACAGCACCGGCTCTGTAGAGGTGCTGGACCTGATCAATAACCTGCGCCGTAACCACGAAGGCAAGACCTGCCGACTGGTTATCGCCGGTTCCAGCCTGCTCACCGCCAGCGGTAACAGCAAAAAACTCCGCTACGCCAATCTGATGCGGGACTGGGTAATTCATCTGGCGGGGCAACTTACCGCGCAACCGTTTGAAACCCTGATTCTGGGCAAGGAAGAAGGCCGGAAAGTCCACTTTGCACCACTCTCCAAGGAAACCGCCGCCAAACACCTCGACGCCATACTGGCGCATTGGATAGAAGCCAGCACCCGCGCTTTACCGCTGCACTGTGAGGCCGGTTTTGCCTGGATTTACAGCTTCTACCAAAGCAAGAAATTCCTCGGTGATCACGAGCGTGCCATCAGCGATGCCCAGCAGGCTTACACCACAGCCCTGGAGCGCGACACAGGCTACCTGCGAGGTGCCTTCGAAAGTGCTGAAGCTTTAATGGAAAGCGGCGAATTCGAGGCCTTGTTGCACGCGCTTTATGTGCCTCTCTGGGAGGCCGAACAGGATAAATCCGCCGCCGGTCAGATCGAGGGCAAGGTATGACACATACTGCAACTCCGAATCCGAATCTTGACCCACTGGCGCTGCCCCTGAACGGAAGCAGCCTGATTGAAGCCAGTGCGGGTACCGGCAAAACCTTCACCATCGCTATTCTGTACGTACGTTTCGTGCTGGGCCACGGACAACCTGCGGGCAGTGCTCTGGCTGCGGGTATGCTGCCGCCCAACCTGCTGGTAGTCACCTTCACCGATGCCGCCACCAAGGAGTTGCGGGATCGTATCCGCACCCGGCTCACTCAGGCCGCCGAGGTGTTTTCCAGCGCTGCTGAAAGCATCCAGCCCACGCCGGAAACGGCACTGATCCATCAGCTTCGGGATACCAGCTATCCGGATCCGGCGACTTGGCCGGACTGCCGCAAAAAGCTGCTGCTTGCCGCTGAATGGATGGACGAGGCCGCTGTGTCCACTATCCATGCCTGGTGTAACCGCATGCTCACCGAGCACGCATTCGACAGCGGTAGCTTGTTCCGCCTGTCACTGGAAACTGATCAAAGCGAACTGCTCGACGAAGTGGCGCGGGACTACTGGCGCACGTTTATCTATCCGCTGTCGCCAGTACTGATGGACGAGGTGCTGAGCCACTGGAAAACCCCGGACAACCTGCGTGCCTCTGTGCATAACCTGCTTGGCGATGCCGACTCCTTTGAAGTCGCCACCGACGATGTAAAGCAGGCCATCGAAGCTACTGTGCAAAAACGCATGGAACTGGCTCAGGCCCTGAAAGCATACCCCTGGGGAGACTGGAAGCCTGAAGTTATCGACATGCTGATTGCACTGAACAAGAGCAAACGCCTGCACGGTGGCAGCATGAAGCCGATGATTGCCGCCTGGGATACACTGCTGGATTGGGCCGCTTCTGACGAGCTCTACCCGGAGGGTCTGGACAAAGCCGGCTTCCAGAACCAGACACTGGACATTCTTCCAACAAAACTCAAAGGTGAAGGCGATGTACCCCATCATCCCGCCTTTGATGGCATTGCAGGGCTGATTGAATTCAGCCAGAGCCTGCCCAGCGCCGAGGCTGACATTCTCCGGCACGCCAGCCGCTGGATTGCAGAGCGGCTGGAATCGGAAAAACAGAAGCGCTCGGAAATGGGTTTTGACGACCTGCTCACACGGCTTGACGATGCCCTGCAGGGCCCCCGTGGCGATCAACTGGCAGCCACCATTCGCCGCCAGTTCCCGGTAGCGCTAATCGACGAATTCCAGGACACGGACCCGGTGCAATACCGCATCTTCAACCGCATTTACCGGGTTGCGGAGAATCATCCGGATACCTGCCTGCTGATGATCGGCGATCCGAAACAGGCCATTTACGGCTTCCGCGGCGCCGACATCTACACCTATCTGGACGCACGCACCGGCGCCCGCGACCGCACCTGGACACTGGGTCGCAACTTCCGTTCGTCCAAACCCATGGTGAAAGCAGTCAACCGGGTATTTGAACATGGCGACCTGAATAGCCCGGAGGGTGCCTTCCTGTTCGGCAAGGGTGATAGCTCACCCCTGCCATTTCAGGGGGTAGACGCCAATGGCACCAAACGCCTGTGGTCGGTGAATGGCGAGGTGCAGCCCAGCCTCACACTGTGGTCACTGGAAAGCGATGAGGAAGACAAGAACGGCAACCGCAAAAGCCTGGCCAAAGGTGCCGCCACCACGGATGCAGCAGAAACCTGCGCCAGCGAAATTGCTCACCTGCTGACGCTTGGACAGCAAAGGCTGGCAGGATTTGCTCTGGAAGAGAACAAGGACAATCTGGAGCCGGTTGAACCCAAAGACATCGCCATTCTGGTGAATAACCGCAACGAAGCGGCTGCAGTGCGGGAAGCTCTGGGCCAAAGGCGCATCAAAAGCGTCTACCTGTCTGATCGGGATTCAGTGCTCACTTCCCAGGAGTCAAAGGAAGTGCTGTGCTGGCTCAAAGCCTTTGCCGAACCGCGGCAGCTGGCCTATGCCCGCGCCGCACTTGCCACGCCCACGCTCGGCTTGCCCTGGCGTTATCTTGACCAGCTGCTGACCGACGAGATGGCACTGGAGCGGGAAATTGATCGCTTTATGGGTTATCAGAAGCAATGGCAGAGCCAGGGTGTACTGCCGATGCTGCGCAGCTTCCTGATGGACTTTAATGTACCCGGGCGCCTGCTGCAGCGCCCGGAGGGCGAACGCCGGCTGACCGACATTCTGCACATTGCCGAACTGCTGCAACAGGACAGCCTGCAATTGGACGGCGAACACGCATTGGTACACCACTACACCCAGATTCTGCGGGCGGCGGACGAAGAAGACGAACATCGCACCCTGCGCCTGGAAAGCGATGCCGGCCTGGTAAAAGTCATCACCGTGCACAAATCCAAAGGTCTGGAATACCCATTGGTGTTCCTGCCCTTTGGCACAGCATTCCGCGCTCAAAGCGAAAAACAGTCGTTCGTGCGTTATCACGACAACAACGCAATGCTGATCACCGTGTTTGATCCAACACCGGAAGACGTTGCCCGGGCGGATCAGGAGCGGCTGGGCGAGGATATCCGAAAACTCTACGTGGCCCTGACCCGCGCCCGCTTCGCCACCTGGGTGGGCGTTGCCGAAATAGATAACTGGCACCTTAGCGGCCTGGGGTATTTGCTGGGTGGAGAGCCTGCTGCGCAACATCCGCTGAGTGACGCGCTGAAGCATCTGGTTGATGGCCACACAGAGCTATGTACAGAGGCTCTGCCAGAAGCTACAGAATTGCGTTACGCAGAAGAGGCACCCGCAGCGCTCGGGCCAGCACTGATTTCAACCCGCGAAGCCCGGGAAGACTGGTGGATTGCCAGCTACTCCTCACTGGAATACAGCGGGCTCTCTGGCACAGGCATAGCCTTCGCCGGAGAAGTGGAAGACGCCGAAACCCAGAACCTGCTGGAAGAGGGCGCTCACAACCCGGAGGATGAGGACACAGCAATTCTGCTCAGCCACAGCCTGCACAACTTCCCAAAAGGCGCAGGCCCTGGCACCTTTCTGCACGATCTGCTGGAGTGGTGCGTACAACAAGGACTGCAATACATTGTGGAAAACCCGGAACAGTTGCGTGACCAGCTCACCCGCCGTTGCAGCACACGAGGCTGGACTGATTGGGTAGATACGCTTGAGCAGTGGATACTGGCGCTCATTCGGCAGCCACTGCCGCTGAACCGCAGCGGTGGTGAAAGCGTCAGTCTGGCCAGCCTTGGCACACTGCGCCCGGAGCTCGAGTTCTGGTTTGAAAGCCGCAACGTGAGTACCCGGGCCATGGACAAACTGGTTACCGAAAACACCCTCAACGACGCGGACCGTCCACAAGTGGATGCCGGACGCTTCAATGGCATGTTAAAGGGCTTTATCGACCTGGTGTTTGAACACAACGGGCAATATTACGTGCTGGATTACAAATCCAACTACCTCGGCGACAGCGACAACGCCTACACAGATCAGGCCATGGGCGAGGCGATCCTCGATAAGCGCTACGACCTTCAGTACATCCTCTACCTTCTGGCCCTGCACCGTTTGCTAAAAGCCCGCCTGCCGGATTATGACTACGACCAGCACATAGGCGGCGCCGTCTATCTGTTTTTACGCGGCGTGAACGCGCCGGGAGCAGGGGCGTTTACCGACAAACCACCCAGAGAGTTGATTGAACAGCTGGATGCCATGTTCGACGGCAAGGCCACCCTCGGGGAGGTGGCGGCATGAGCAAAACACGGAATACCGAGAACCAGTTTGCCTTTGACCTGGATGGAGCCGTTGATGTGGACAAGACACCTTCAACATCTCCCAGCCGGGAAAGCAGCCTTGCTCTGAACCAGACAGATAGTGTTCTCGAGCTTCTGGATAGCTGGCAACAAGCTGGCTGGATTCGCCCGCTGGACGTGCGCTTTGCCCGACTGATTCAAGACCTGTCGGAAGAGCAGGGCGAAGCACCGCAACCGCTGGTTTTGCTACTCGCGGCGCTGACCTCTCACCAGGTTGGCCGGGGCCACGTGTGCGTGGATCTGGCTACTCTGCTGGCCGATGCGGACAACACTTTATCGCTGCCACCGGAGGAGCCTAACGGTGCTCTCTCCACACAGACCAGGGGCATTCTGCCAAGCTCATTGGCAGAGCAGGAAAACACTGGCAGCACTCTCTCTGGCCCCGGAGAGCTCCTGGCTCGCGTATCCATTAAGGAATGTCTGACCGCTCTGGGTAATGCTTTGGCAGTAAGTGATGGCTCACATACAGCGCCACTGGTATTGGGTGGTAGCCGGCTGTACCTGCGCCGCTTTTGGCGCTACGAGCAGCAGATCGCCACCGGAATTCTGCTGCGTCTGGCGCAGCCGTCCACCTTGGCCGACCCGTCTTCAGCAGCCGGCACAACACTGAGCAAAGCTCTGGATGTACTGTTCAAACCACAGGGTTCTGCGGACTCTCCTGTTGATTACCAAAAGCTCGCCTGTGCCCTGGCCGCCCGCAGCCGGTTCGCCGTCATTACCGGCGGCCCCGGCACCGGCAAGACCACCACCGTGGTGAATTTACTGGCAGCCCTGCAGTCCGTTGCGGGCGAATCTGCAGATCGCGATGGGCGCAAATACCGCATTCGCCTGGCTGCACCCACGGGCAAAGCCGCAGCGCGGCTGAACGAGTCCATAGGTGGTGCCGTCAGCCGCTTGCCACTGGCGCAGTTGCCGGGGCAGGTGTCTCTGGCGGACATCCCCACCAAGGTGACCACCCTGCACAGACTGCTGGGCAGCCGCCCGGACACCCGAAAATTCCGCCATAACCGGGACAACCCACTGCTGGTGGATATTCTGGTGATCGACGAGGCCTCCATGGTGGATCTGGACTTGATGGCGTCGGTATTCGACGCCCTGCCCGCCAGCGCCCAGCTCATTCTGTTAGGCGACAAAGACCAGCTGGCCTCGGTAGATGCGGGCGCAGTGCTGGGCGAACTGTGCCAGCGCGCGCCAGACGGGCATTATCAGCCAGCCACGGTGCAATGGCTGCAAACCATAACCGGCACCAACATCCCGACAAGCCTGCAGGACAGCGAAGGCCAGCCCCTAGATCAGGCAGTCGCCATGCTGCGCAAGAGCTACCGCTTTGCAGAAGGCAGCGGTATTCGCCAGCTGGCCGAAGCAGTCAACACCGACACCTTGAGCGCCAGCACCCTTCAGCAGGCCCGTAGCGCCGGTTTTGAGGATGTGGTGTGGCTCAATGACCACAGCAACAAACCACCGCTGGAAGACACTCAGGCGCTGATCTGCCGCCATGCGGTCAGCGGCAGCCCGGAAGCCTTCCACAATAACGGGAAAGGGCGAACAGATAACAACAACCAACCCCTGTCGCCACCGGTAGGTTATCGCCACTACTTATCGCTGATGCAGAATCACAGCCTCTACAGCAACAGCACAACGGAGCAGTGGGATGAATTGGCAAGATCGGTATTGCAGGCCTTCAGTGATTTTCAGGTACTCTGCGCTCTGCGCCGCGGGCCCTGGGGCGTGGAAGGTCTGAACGAGCTGATCGCCCACCATTTGCTGGCGCAACGGCTGATCCCACGGGCCGAAGGCTGGTACGCCGGGCGCCCGGTGCTGATTACCGGCAACGATTACAACCTGGGCCTGATGAACGGCGATGTGGGCATTACCTTCAGCCTGCCTCGGAGCGCAGGAGCGCAAGACAGCGTCGAACCGCTGAAGCCAGTATTGCGCGTGGCCTTTCCCAGCAGCGATGGCAGCGGCGATATCCGCTGGATTTCACCCAGCCGGCTGCAGCAACTGGAAACCGTGTACGCCATGACAGTGCATAAATCCCAGGGCTCGGAATTCAATCACACTTGCCTGGTGCTGCCCGACCGCCTCAGCCCCGTGCTCACGCGAGAACTGGTATATACCGGCATCACCCGGGCAAAAAACTGGTTCAGCCTGATAACCGGCAACGCCAGCGTGTTCAGCGACGGCGTAGGCCAGAGGGTGGTGCGCGCCTCCGGGTTGGCGTCGGTGCTGACTTCGGGGCTGGCTGGGAGCCCAGGCTCTGCTGAACCTTCAGAATGACGAATTCCGCCGGGCGCATCGGGGCGAAGCCTACCATCAGATTAACGCGGCCCCGGTCGATATCGCTCTGCGTGGTAGTGCTGGAATCGCAGCGCACAAACCAGGCTTCAGATGCCTTGGTCCCCTGGAATGCACCCTGTTGAAACAGGTTCTGCATAAAGGCGCTGGTGGCTGACCGTATCTGCGCCCACAAGTGCTCGCCGTTTGGTTCAAACCGGGCAAACTCCAGCCCTCGGGAAAAACTTTCTTCGAGGAACAGCGCTGTACGGCGCACTGAGATATACCGGTATTCATTCTCGCCCGAGTGTTCAAAGCCCGCCATGGTGCGCGCACCCCACACCATCAAACTGCCAGCAAATTGCTGCAGCGCGTTGACCCCCTGCCGGTTCATAGTGTCATGCTCGGCGTTTACAACCTGATGCTCCAATCCGGTCACACCCAGAATGGATGCATTCCGTCCTGCCGGGGGCTTCCAGACACCGCGCTGAGCATCCGTACGCGACATGATGCCGGCTATGGTTCCGGACGGATCAATCGGCAGAGCCCCATAGACCGACAGGATGCGGGGCCAGTAGATGCCGGCATGATCAATAACCACACCCGTTCGCACCCCTACTATCCCTGCAGCGGCATCAGCAGGCGTTTGCCAGTCGCCCCGGGGGTCCACGATCAGGAACGCTCGCTGGCGCTGACAGAATACGCTGGCCGCGCCCCACAGGCGTTGCCGTTGGTCATCCGTCTGCTCAAAACCCCGAGGCAAGGTCAGTAAGTTGAATGTATCAACTTCAGACTCAACCGAACTGTATGCGTTTTCGTAGTCGGCCAGTTCAGGCGTACCTCCGTCGTCGCCTTCAAGGCGCACGACGATTGCCTCGGAACCACCGTTTAGGAAAAACTGTTTAACCTGTAACGCCATCTCACCATAAGCAACATCGACGCCGAAGATCTGCTCAAACTCGCCAAACCCGTAAATATTGGTCGGGCGGTTAAGATCACCTTCGCGGGCCATACCGACAAAGAGCGTGATTGATGTGGGCACACCCGCTATGGTTTTCACTCCCGAGGATGTCTCCTCGACATAAACACCTGGGTATCTCAGACGCGCTGGCATAGTCATTCCCGGCAAACAATCCATCGAACAGCTTAAACAAACCATAGACCACAATGCCGAGCTCTACATACAGTGCCCTTTCCTTAAACGCTCTCCTCTTCTTCAGTGCTGTGCTGTTGCTGCAGCCACAATCTGGCGTAGTAGCCATTCTGCGCCAGCAACTCGCTGTGACCGCCGCTTTCTACAATCTTGCCGTGATCCATTACAAGAATCGTATCCGCATCACGCACGGTGGATAAACGGTGGGCGATAACAAGGGTAGTGCGCTGGCGGCTGACTTCGTTCAGCGCTTCGAGAATCGCCTGTTCGGAGATGGAATCCAGCGATGAGGTGGCTTCGTCCAGAATCAGCAACGGCGGGTTTTTCAGCAGCACCCGGGCAATGGCCACACGCTGCTTTTCACCGCCGGAGAGCTTCAGGCCGCGTTCACCGACTTTGGTGTCGTAACCTTCCGGCAGGCTGCGGATGAAGTCGTCCAGACGCGCCTGTTTCGCGGCGTGATGTACCTCGGCTTCGGTGGCCTTCGGGCGGCCGTAGGCCAGATTGCGATACAGGGTGTCGTTGAACAGCACTGTGTCTTGCGGCACTACACCAATGGCCGCGCGCAGGCTGTCCTGGCTGACCTCGCGAATGTCCTGGCCATCAATGGTGATGCTGCCTTTGTTCACGTCAAAAAAGCGGAACAGCAGGCGGGCGAGGGTGGATTTGCCTGCTCCGCTGGCACCCACAACAGCCAGTGTGTGCCCCGCGGGTATCGAGAAGTCTACATCCTGCAGAATCGGTCGATCTGCACGGTAGGCGAAATGCACGTGATGAAAGCCAACCTCACCTTTATCCACAGCCAGTGCCGGGGCTTCCGGTGCGTCTTCAATCGCTGGTGTTTCACCCAGCAAGCCGAACAGGCGCTCCACGTTTACCAACGCCTGACGGATTTCCCGGTACACAAAGCCCAGGGCGTTCAGAGGAATAAACAGCTGCAGCAGGTAGGCGTTGATCATGGTGAAGTCGCCCAGGGTAATGGCGCCACTGGCCACTTCCCTGACGGCCATCACCATCATGGTTATCATAGCCAAACCAATGATGAACGCCTGGCCGGTATTGAGCGCAGCCAGAGACAGGCGGTTTTTCAGGCGCGCCTGCTCCCAGCCTTCCAGGTTCTCGTCGTACAGGTCGGCTTCAAATTTTTCGTTATTGAAGTACTTCACGGTTTCGTAGTTGAGCAGGCTGTCTATAGCGCGGGAGTTGGACTGGTTATCCCGGGCGTTAGCCTCGCGAACGAACTTGGTTCGCCACTCGGTGACCATAATGGAAAACACGATATACACCACCACAGCAATGACAATGGCCAGCACATAGCTGGCGTTAAACGCCACCAGTAAAATGCCCGCCACCATCAGAATTTCCAGCAGGGTGGGAACAATATTGAACAGGGTAAAGCGCAGCAGAAAGCTGATACCGGTGGTTCCCCGCTCAATGTCCCGGGCCAGACCTCCGGTTTTGCGATCGAGATGGAACGCCAGTTCGCGGTCGTGGAGATGGCGGAATACCCGCAACGACACCCGCCGCATGGCGCGCTCGGCGACCCGCGCAAACACAGCATCCCGAAGCTCACCGAACAAGGTGCTACCAAACCGCAACGTGCCATAGGCGATCACCAGCACTATGGGAATCCACAGCAACAGCTCGCCTTCGCGGCCCTGGTCGAGATAGTCGACAATGTATTTCAGGGCCACAGGGGTCGCGACGGTCGCCAGCTTTGCCAATATCAGGAAGGCGACAGACAGCGCAACCCGCCCACGGAACTCGGCAAGATAAGGCCAGAGCCCGGCGATCACTTTCCAGTCAGGTTTGTGGTTAGCCGGGTAATCACTGTCAGCGTATGCGCGCACGGGTTATTCCTTCATTTTCTCGGAGAGGACAAGCGTATGATGAGACTTGTTGAAAGCAGGGTTCGTATAGTGTCCTGAGTTTACAGCACTGGGACTTTTTACAGCAGCTCAACGTTTTACACTACGTCCAGTTCAGGAGGCACACCATCAACACTCGTCACCGGCAAGCCCTGAAGCTCGTTGTTGGGTTTATACGTCCTTATCGCAAAGCCGTTGCAGGCGCACTCGTAGCGCTGATTATTACGGCAGGTATTACACTTGGGTTGGGGCAGGGCCTTCGGGTTCTGGTTGATCAGGGCTTGGCTACGGAATCTCCCGGCAACCTGGCCCGCGCCATGGGGCTGTTTTTTATTCTGGTGCTGGGGTTGGCGTTCGGATCCTTCGCGCGGTTCTACCTGGTGTCCTGGATCGGCGAACGGGTGGTGGCGGATATCCGTAAACAGGTCTTCAATCATCTGATTGACCTGCATCCCGGATTTTTCGAGCAGAACCGCGCGCTGGAAATACAGTCGCGCTTCACCGCCGATACCACGGTGTTGCAGTCGGTGATCGGCTCAACGGTCTCCATTGCCTTACGCAACGCGCTCATGCTGGTGGGCGGGCTGCTGTTGCTGTTTATTACCAACGCCAAGCTCGCCGGAATCATTCTGCTGGGCTTTCCCCTGGTGATCGTTCCCATCCTGTTTTTCGGCCGGCGAGTAAGACAGCTTTCAAGGCTCAGCCAGGACAGAGTGGCGGATGTGGGCAGCTACGTGGGAGAAAACCTCACCCAGATCAAAACCGTGCAGGCTTTTAACCATCAACCCCACGACCGGCGCTTTTTTGCGGACGTGTCGGAGCGAGCCTTCGACATTGCCCGCGCCCGCATAAAACAGCGCGCCTGGCTGACCACCATAGCCATTTCCCTGGTGATGGGGGCTGTGGGCGTTGTGATCTGGATTGGCGGCCTTGATGTCATCCACGGTCGCATTACCCCGGGTGAACTGGCGGCGTTTGTGTTTTACAGCCTGCTGGTAGGCGTTGCCGCAGGCGCCATTAGCGAAGTGATCGGGGAACTGCAAAGGGCTGCCGGTTCCGCCGCGCGGCTTTTTGAACTGCTGCAGACGGAACCTGCGTTTAACCGGCCTGTCGACGTGGCACACGATTTCCCAAGGCCCATTACGGGCGATATTGCCATCGACGGCCTGAATTTCAGCTATCCCGGTCGTCGCGAACATCCGGCACTGGCCGATATCTGCCTGCATGTCCGTGCCGGGGAAACGCTGGCCCTGGTTGGCCCCTCAGGGGCCGGAAAATCCACGCTGTTTGATTTGCTGCTGCATTTCTATCAGCCCGACAGCGGCACTATTCACATCGACGGCACCGACAGCGCCACGGTTTCTCTGAAAGCACTACGCAGCTGTTTTTCACTGGTGCCCCAAAATCCCGCTCTGTTCCATGGCACCGTGGCAGACAACATCCGCTACGCGCGCCCTGACGCCAGCCAGGCCGATGTTAAAAATGCAGCCCGCATCGCTCACGCCCATGAATTTATCGAAAAACTGCCGAACGGTTACCTTACGCGTCTGGGCGATGCGGGGCTGGGGCTCTCAGGCGGCCAAAAACAACGGCTAGCCATTGCCCGCGCGCTGCTCGCCGATGCGCCCATATTGCTGCTCGACGAAGCCACCAGTGCGCTGGATGCGGAAAGCGAAAGCCTGATTCAGCAAGCCATGCCGGCGCTTACCTCTGGCAGAACCACACTTGTGATAGCCCACAGGCTTGCCACCGTGCGGGATGCTGATCGCATCGCCGTTTTGGACCAGGGCCGGCTTCTAGCCGTCGGCACCCATGAAGAGTTGATACAGGAAAACGAGCTTTACCGGCGTTTGGCCGCGTTGCAGTTCCGGGAGCAACCCGCATGATATTGCACGTTGTCAATTTGTGTCAGGCCTCGCGACTCCCTACACTGTATCAATCACACTGATAAACCAGAGACACAGGGAGAATCGCAAAGTGAGCAATAAAGAATTGCAGGCACTCAAAGAACGCTATGTTGCAGCGGGCGCGGCAAGTCCCAATGAACAATTTGCCGACCACGCAACAAACGCAGAACTGTGGGACGCAGACGGCAAGCGCATGATCGACTTTGCCGGCGGTATCGGTGTACTCAACATTGGTCACCGACATCCAAAAGTGGTTGAGGCGGTAAAAGCCCAGCTTGATAAACTGATGCACACCTGCCAGACGGTTATGTCCTATGAGGGCTACGTGCGTCTGGCACAGAAGCTCAGCGAAGTTTCACCGGTGAAAGGTCACGCCAAAGTCATGCTGGCGAACTCTGGTGCAGAAGCTCTGGAAAACGCCGTCAAAATTGCCCGTGCTGCGACCGGCCGCACGAACATCATCTGCTTCGACGGTGGTTATCACGGCCGTACCTTCATGACCATGGCCATGAACGGCAAGGCTGCACCCTACCAGACGGATTTCGGCCCTATGCCGGGAACCGTCTTCCGTGCGCCTTATCCCGTGCCATACCACGGCGTAAGTGAAGATGAAGCTCTACGTGGGCTGATGATGACCATGAAGGCGGATTCACCCGCAAACCAGACGGCTGCCATTGTTATTGAGCCGGTGCTGGGTGAGGGTGGCTTTTATCCAGGACCTGCAAGCTTCCTCAAGAAACTCCGTGAAATATGTGATGAAAACGGCATCTTGTTGATTGTCGACGAAGTCCAGAGCGGTTTTGGCCGCACCGGCAAGATGTTTGCCATCGAGCACAGTGGTGTTGAGCCGGACATGATGACTATGGCCAAGAGCATGGCCGACGGCATGCCCATCTCGGCAATCGTTGGAACAGACAAGCACATGGATGCCTCTGGTCCTAATTCGCTGGGCGGAACCTATACGGGTAGCCCGACAGCCTGCGCTGCAGCCCTGGCTGTATTCGATGTGTTCAAGGACGAGGATATTCTGGGTCAGAGCCAGCGCCTCGGCAAGAAGCTGGAAGTTTGCTTCACCAAGTGGCAAGAACAGTTCACACATGTGGATAACGTCCGCTGCCTTGGCTCCATGGCGGCGTTCGAACTGGTCGAAAGCAAGGAAAACCGTAAGCCCATGCCGGAACTCGCAGCAGCGATTACGAAAAAGGCCAAAGAAAAGGGCCTGATTCTTCTGAGCTGTGGCATGTATGGCAACACCCTGCGCTTCCTGATGCCCGTCACCATTGAGGATAATATCCTTGAGGAAGGTCTGGCGATTCTTGAGGAAAGCATGAAAGAAGCGGGCGCCTGATTTAGCACCTGCTCATAAAAAAGCCGAACCCTTAGGTTCGGCTTTTTTATGTCGTTCGTCGTATACTGCCTTCAGTTGTTTCACCAACCAGGCATAATCATGACCTCACCGAGCCCCACCACATCCGCGCCCGACCATAAGCCCAGACCCTGGGTTGATCTGCTGGTCAGTATTATCATTCCATCCGTTATTCTGATGAAATTCAGCGGCGACGAGCATCTTGGCAGCGTTAACGCCCTGATTCTCGGACTTGCGTTTCCCCTTGGTTGGGGGCTGTTCGAGCTGGTCCGCTACAACAAGAAGAATTTTATCGCGTTGCTGGGTCTGGTTAGTGTAGGGCTAACCGGTGGTATCGGTTTGCTTGAGCTGGATGCCGGTTGGTTAGCGGTAAAAGAAGCCGCTATTCCCGCAATTATTGGCCTGGCCGTACTTGTGTCCACCCGCACAAAATACCCGTTGGTGCGCACGCTGCTTTATAACCCGAACGTGCTTGATGTAAAAAAGATCCACGGGGCGCTGGAAGAAAAGAATTGTGTAGGGCAGTTTGAAGCGCGCTTGTTGAAGGCCAGCTACTTCTTCGCCGGCACCTTTCTGTTCTCATCCATCATGAACTACGTTCTCGCCCGCTGGATTGTGGTCAGCCCCTCAGGTACTCAGGCCTTCAACGAAGAGCTCGGCAGAATGACCCTGGTGAGTTATCCGATGATTGCGATTCCTTCCATGGTGATGATGATGCTTATCTTCTACTACCTGTGGAGAACCATTCGTCGCCTGACAGGTTATACCCTGGAGGAGGTAATGGCACCGCACTTGGCAGAAAAGGAGAAGGCCAAGCCTTCAGGCTCTGCTTCTGGTAAATAGCGCACTAATTCAACAAATTACCGGTTTTTCCGGAGACAAAAAAACGGCCAGGGTGGTGATACCCTGGCCGTTTTTTTGTTACTGCTCAAGACGTTATCAGACGTCCAGGTTGCTCACTTCCAGCGCATGGGTCTGGATAAAGTTACGACGCGGCTCTACGTCATCACCCATCAGAGTTGTAAAGATCTGGTCTGCCGCAATGGCATCATCAATCTTCACTTTCATCATTCGGCGCGTTTCGGGATCCATGGTTGTTTCCCACAGCTGATCCGGGTTCATCTCACCCAGACCTTTGTAACGCTGAATGTTCAGACCTCGCTGAGCTTCCTTCATCAGCCACTCCAGCGCTCCCTCAAACGACAGTATCGCTTGTTGACGCTCACCTCGCTGGATGTACGCACCTTCTTCGATCAGCCCATTCAGGGTCTCACCAAGCCGTGCTATTGCACCATAGGACGGTGAGTCAAAGAAATCATGGCTAAACACGTACTCATGGGGAATACCGTGGACGTAGATGGTGACCTTAGGCAGATAAAGTCCGCGCTCGGAATCCTTGGTAACGGAGAAGGTGTACTTTGTTCCGGTGCGGGTATCCACATCCAGACCGTCGCCCAAACGACTTGTCCAGGCAGCAACGGTTTGCTCGTCCTTCAAATGCTCAGGCTTCAGAGTATCGTTGTGTAGCATCTGCTCCAATACTTTCGCCGGGTACGCACGGGACAGGCGTTCGATCATTGCCATTACGGCCTGATAGTCCTTCACCATCGTTTCAAGGGCAGAGTCCTTGATAGCGGGTGCTTCAGGATTCACGTACAGCTGAGCGCCTTCCAGGGAAGTCTGAGTAAGGTAGGCTTCTTTTGCCTTCTCGTCCTTCAGATACTGCTCCTGCTTGCCACGCTTGACCTTGTAGAGCGGCGGCATTGCAATAAATACGTGGCCACGTTCAATGATTTCGCGCATCTGACGGAACAGGAAAGTCAGCAACAGGGTACGGATGTGGGAACCATCCACGTCAGCGTCCGTCATGATAATGATGGAATGATACCGAAGCTTGTCCGCGTTGAACTCTTCCCGGCCTATACCACAACCCAGAGCCGTGATCAGAGTGCCAACTTCGGCAGAGGAAAGCATCTTGTCGAAGCGTGCTTTCTCTACGTTCAGAATCTTACCTTTCAAAGGCAGAATCGCTTGGGTTTTGCGATCTCGGCCCTGTTTGGCGCTACCGCCTGCCGAGTCACCCTCCACTATGAACAGTTCGGAAAGGGCGGGGTCTTTCTCCTGGCAGTCAGCCAGCTTGCCTGGCAAGCCGGCAATGTCCAGCGCTCCTTTGCGTCGGGTCATGTCCCGCGCTTTGCGAGCAGCTTCGCGAGCTCGCGCAGCTTCAATCATTTTATTAACAATAAGCCGGGCTTCGTTGGGCTGTTCCTGCAGATACTCGGCAAAATTCTGATAGAGTTCCTGCTCAACCGCTGTTTTCACTTCCGAAGACACCAGTTTGTCTTTGGTCTGTGAAGAAAACTTGGGATCGGGCACTTTAACGCTGATGATCGCCGTCAGGCCTTCCCGGGCATCGTCGCCGGACGTGCTTACCTTGGCTTTTTTACCCAGACCTTCCAGTTCAATGTAGTTATTCAATGAGCGGGTAAGAGCGGCACGGAAACCGGCGAGGTGCGTGCCTCCATCGCGCTGAGGTATGTTGTTGGTGAAACAGTAGATGTTTTCCTGAAAAGCATCATTCCACTGCATGGAGACTTCAACAGAGATCCCGTCTTCGCGTTCCCGTGTAAAATGGAAAACCCGGTTAATGGGCGTCTTGTTAGCATTAAGGTGCTCAACAAATGCCCGCAAGCCGCCGTCGTACTGGAAAATTTCTTCTTTACCACTGCGCTCGTCTGTCAGACGAATACGCACACCGCTGTTCAAAAATGCCAATTCTCTTATGCGCTTGGCAAGAATGTCGTAGTGAAATTCGATGTGGGTAAAGGTTTCAGGCGAAGGGATAAAGTGAACCCGGGTGCCGGAAGCTTCTGTGTCCCCTACTGCGGCCAAAGGCGCATTCGGCACGCCGTGTGTATAAACCTGCTCATAGACTTTGCCGTCCCGACGAACGGTCAGGGTCAGCGTTGAGGACAGCGCGTTTACAACCGACACGCCCACACCGTGAAGACCACCGGAAACCTTGTAGGAGTTATCATCAAACTTACCCCCGGCGTGGAGCACCGTCATGATAACCTCGGCAGCGGATATCCCTTCTTCCTCGTGGATGTCCACAGGGATACCACGGCCGTTATCCTGAACGCTCACTGACTCGTCAGGATGAATGATAATTCCAATTTCGGAGCAGTGACCTGCCAGAGCTTCATCGATGGAGTTATCCACCAGTTCGAACACCATGTGGTGCAGGCCGGTACCGTCATCCGTATCGCCGATGTACATCCCTGGCCGTTTTCGTACCGCATCCAGTCCTTTCAGAACTTTGATACTGGTGGAATTGTAGCTCGATTCACTCATTAAGAAACTCCTGAAGCCGTAAGGGCCGGCGCTTTCCTTAAAACCGCCTGTTCTGCGGGCCAAGGATTTGGTAAGCCGGTTTTATTCTTCCTTCAATTTTCCATGTTCCACGTGGAACATTCGGTAATCAGGTATCTGGTTACCCTGCCACAGAGACTCCGGATCGGGATGTTCTATGGAGGTAATGAACACCTGGCAACGCAATTCCTGTAACTTGCGAGCCAACATCGTTCGATGGCTCTCATCCAGTTCGGCGTTAATATCATCAACAAGAAAACTGACCTGCTTTCCGAGATCATTCAACACCATGCTCTGGGCAATCTTCATCAGAATAACGAGAGTTTTTTGCTGGCCGCGAGAAAAGGTTTCCGCCACCGGTCTTCCCTGAAATCTGATCCGGATGTCTGCCCGGTTCGGCCCATAGAGCGTATGCCCCATGCGAGCTTCCTGCTCCCTGTGCCGAACAAGTACATCCACCAGTGACTGACTGGTGTCCCACCCGGGATAAAACTCAAGCTTCAGCCCCTCTGTCCAATTCATATCAACTTCATGAACCAGACTGTCAAACGCGCTTTTGAATTGATCAAACGCGATTTTCCGAGCCTCGCTTATTCTTTCGCTCAGCGCTGCGTACTGCGTATCCCAGATGCGCAACATGGATTCGTCCAGTCTACCATTTCTCAGCGTTTGATTCCGCTGTGATGTGACTCTCTGACACTGTTGCCAGCTCGATGCGAAAGAAGGTTCCACGTGGAACACTGCCCAGTCGAGGAATTGTCGACGCTTCCCAGGTCCTCCGGCGACAATATCAAATACGCCCGGATCAATAACCGAGACAGGTAAATGCTTGGCAAGAGAAGACAAACTTCGAACGCCTTCGCCATCTACCCGAAGCGTGGTTTCTTTCTGCGAAACATCCCGGGAGATACCTAACCGATGAGCAAGCGTTCCACTGGACTGCGCATTGCGTTCTTTATCAAACCCATGATCCAGACCACCAAACACCGTGAATCGCTGTTGCCCATGTTGGACAACAGCCTGATGGCGATTGATCCGGAACGAACGTCCAAGACCCAAATAACCAATAGCCTCAAGAACACTTGTTTTGCCGCTTCCGTTTGCACCATAAAGAAAATTGAAAGACGGCGAGAACGACGCGGGTTCCTCTGGTGACAGGTTGCGAAAAAACTCGGTATGAAGTTTTACCAGCGCCATAGAAGGGACAGCTCGTCGCGGCAGCAAGAGAGAGTGGAGGATCTCCACGAAAAAAGGCAGCATTTCACTGCTTCGTGAAATGCTGCCTTAGTGTACAAAACCATACCGCTGAAGGCGACCCGCCTCAGTGAAGCATATTCAGCCGCTCATCCATGAACACGTCCATTTCCGGAGCCAGAATATGCACGTAGCGATCAAAATACAGGAACTGCTTCAGCAACAAGGCAAACTCCCGGGGGAAATGCAGACCGTGGCTTTCACCTACCTTCACCATGTCCATCAGAATGCTGTTCACATCGTCTTCGGCCTGATCGGCCTGGTAAGGCACATGGTCCGGAACCATTTTATCCATCTGCTGGTACAGTTTGCGTAAGTCCGCTGCCAAATCCTGTGCCTTCACGGTATGGCTGGTAATGCCAATACGGATCATCGCCTCGGCCATACCGTCAAAGTTGCCCACCATCACCGATGAAATGAAATCGCTGACAGCCTGCCAGGTATCAGGGCGAATCCGCCCAACAATACCAAAATCAATGAAGCCCACTCGGCCGTCTTTTAATACCATGAGATTGCCGGCGTGCACGTCGGCATGGAAAAATTCGCACTGAGTAAGGCTGGCGAACCAGGTATTCATGGCCGTGATCAGCGTCCGCTCCGGATCTTTGGCATAGCCCCGAATACTTTCAAGATCGGTTAAAGGCACACCGTAGAACCGTCCCATGGTCAGTATTCTTCGGGTGCTGCAATGCTCGTAAACCAGAGGGACCGTCGCATCTTCGTTATGAGTATCGTGCAGGAAATTACGGAATACCTTGAGGTTATTCGCTTCCTTGATGAAATCACATTCTTCCATCATGGTGCGCTGGATTTCTTCAACGATACCTGACAGCGACGTCCAGGAAAGCTTTGGCGCCAGGGTTTCAAGAACGCGTGCCGAGAGGTACAGGAAGTTCAGATCCGTCAGCAAAATATTTTCAACGCCAGGCTTTTGCACCTTGATCACAACATCTTCACCGGTAACCAGCCGCGCCGCGTGCACCTGTGCAATCGAGGCAGAAGCCAGGGCTACCGGATCAATTTCGGAGAAAACCTCTTCAATTGGCCGATCCAGTTCCTCACGGATAATCCGTTTGATCACACCAAACGGCAGATTGGGAGTCCGATCCAGACAGTACTGAAACTCCTCAACGTATTCTTTCGGGAAGAAGGTCGGGGAGCTGGCTATGAACTGTCCCAGCTTGATGTAGGTCGCGCCCAGGGATTCAAACGTCTGACGCAGCAAACGTGGAGCAGGGGGCCGTTCACCCCCGACCCATTTGGCACCCGTCCGCCCCAAAACAGAAAGTGTTTGTCCGATTCTGAAAGCGCCTTTGATTCCGTTCGTTACGGTGCCCATCATAGTATCCTAAAGCCTCATCGGCATAACCACATAGAGGCAGCGGTTATCGATTTGAGATTCAATCAGTGCGCTGCTGTTTGGATTGGAGAGGGTTATCTTCACCTGATCCTCTTCCAGCGCGTTCATTACATCCACCAGATAGCCTACATTAAAACCGATCTGCAGGGATTCGCCCTGATAGTCAACCGGGAGTGCATCTTCGGCCTGTTCCTGATCCGGGTTATTGGCAAATACCTGAAGCTCATTCGTTGCCAGATTCAGGCGAACGCCACGAATGTTTTCGTGGGAGAGAATACCCGCCCGCTGAAGCGTGTTTTTCAGAGTGGCACGGTCTGCCAGAACGATCTTGTCACCACCACGGGGAATCACACGGTTGTAGTCCGGGAACTTGCCTTCAATGAGCTTGGAGGTAAACGTATAGGAGCCAACCGTTGCGCGCAGATGATTGTCGCCGATAACCAACGTAACCGGTGTTTCCACATCATCCAGCAAACGTGAAAGCTCCAGAACGCCTTTACGGGGCACGATGACCTGACGTGGTTCAGCACAACCGGTATCCAGCTCAACGTGAGCCATAGCCAGCCGGTGGCCATCTGTTGCCACTGTGCGTACATGATCCTTGTCCACTTCCAGCAAGAGCCCGTTCAGATAATAACGGACGTCCTGTTGCGCCATGGCGAAGGCGGTGGCGTCGAACATGCGCCGCAACTCCTTCTGAGGCAGTTCAAGACGGAAACTCTCGGGCTCATCTTCCACATTCGGGAAGTGTTCTGCCGGCAATGTGGAAAGTGTGAAATGGCTTGCCCCGCATCGCACATGAAGTCGATCGCCTTCAAGCACCAATTCTATCGGGGCTTCATCGCCCAGTGCACGGCAGATATCTGAAAGCTTTCGAGCCGGAACGGTGATTCGTCCGGGCTGGTCCACATGAACAGGTGTCACCCGTCCCACCAGCTCAACTTCCATATTCGTACCGGTCAGGACCAGTGTATTGTCTTCGGCCACCAGCAGTACGTTAGACAGCACTGGCATGGTCTGCTTTTTCTCAACAACACCGGCAATGCTTTGCAACGGTGTGAGCAAGGATTCACGGCTGATCGTCAGTTTCATGTCACTCAGCTTTCTGTTGTTGGAAGGATGAATGTTGTGTCGCCCCACAAGGTCACGCGAAACAACCCGATTCAGGTGGTCAGCAACCTCATAAAGTTCTGGTAGTCTTCGCGGATGCCCGGGTCAGTTTCCTTAAGCTCCACGATTTTCTTGCACGCATGTAAAACCGTTGTATGGTCACGACCGCCAAACGCATCCCCGATTTCCGGGAGACTGTGATTGGTCAATTCCTTCGAGAGCGACATTGCCACTTGCCGTGGCCGGGTCACCACACGGGTTCGCCTCTTGGAGTGCAGGTCTGCAACCTTGATCTTGTAGTACTCAGCCACTGTGCGCTGAATGTTATCAATGCTCACCTGTTTTTCATGCAGGGCAAGCAGATCTTTCAGGCTTTCCCGGATAAACGGTGGCGTAATTTCAGAGCCCGTGAAGTGAGCATTCGCTATCACCAGGCGCAGCGCCCCTTCTAGCTCTCTTACGTTAGACCGGATCTTCTGGGCGATAAAAAAAGCCGCTTCGCTGCTGAGTTTGACGTTAACCTGGTCAGCCTTCTTCATCAGGATTGCCACCCGCGTCTCCAGCTCAGGTGGCTCAACCATAACCGTCAGGCCCCAGCCAAAACGGGATTTGAGGCGCTCCTCCATATCCACAATTTCTTTCGGAAACCGGTCACAGGTTACGATTACCTGTTGCCCGCCTTCAAGAAGCGCATTAAAGGTATGAAAGAACTCTTCCTGAGAGCGCTCTTTACGGGCAAAAAACTGGATATCATCGATCAGCAACGCATCAACCGACCGGTAATACCGCTTGAATTCATTGATGGCGTTCAGTTGCAACGCCTTCACCATATCGGCAACAAACCGCTCAGACCGCAAATAAGCCACCTTTGCGTTGGGATTGCGTCGCACAATATCATTCCCAATTGCGTGCATAAGGTGGGTTTTACCCAGGCCAACACCCCCATACAAAAACAGTGGGTTATATGCACCACCGGGGTTTTCCGCTACCTGCATGGAGGCTGCGCGGGCAAGCTGGTTTGACTTGCCCTCAACAAAGGTCTCGAAGGTAAAGCCTTCATTAAGAAAGCTCTGGTGTTTGATATCACCTTCCACCTGGACTGGCCGCCGCCCACCGTTCGATCGGTATTCATTAAGCTGTGCCTGGCGGTTGCCACCTGAGGTTGCCGCAATGCCTTTTTCTTCTTCAGTAACCCTGCCGCCCGATTCTTCCTGAACCCGTTTGGCAGAATCCTGCTGAACCAGTTCCGAACGCAACACCGGCTCACTTTCGCGGGGAGCAGATCCAACTTTCATTCCGACTCTTGGTGCCTGACCACCGTTCAGATCCTTGAGCACTTCTTCTATACGCCGGAGGTACTTTTCGTTAACCCAGTCCATAACAAAACGATTGGGCGCAAACAGCATCAATTGCCCTTCACGGTCATCGGACTGAAGGGGCCGCAACCAGGTGTTGAACTGTTGTGCGGGAAACTCGTCCCGGAGTACTTCAAGACATTGATGCCACATACTGTTCGGCACGACAGTCCGCTCCCGATAACCCATAGATTTCTCGAACCGGACAAGAGGCGCCCGATTCCGAAAGATGACCACGGATTCTAACCTGCCGGCTCCCCCAGTGAAAGGGTAAGCGCCTCATCATAAACAGCCTGTGGAAATTTATAATCTTATTTATCAATTTGTTAACGACTTATATACAGCCTTGTGTACAGAAATTTCTTTGTAATAGAGTTACTCACACACCTGTGTGTACAACCGGCCACCAACCCTGTGCGCAACCCAGGGAAGTGCAGTGGATAACTGGGCAGGTTCCGGCAACCGCAACTTCTCCACAATCCGTCATGCGCTTATACACAGAGTCCAAGGGTACTTTTACTCAGTCTTATAAATGCTCCAATATACTGATTCAAATGAGATAACATGGCTTTTCCACAGAAAATAGCCTGCGTAATAACAGTAATAATAGATCTTTAAAAGAATTCTAAAGAAACCTATAAATACTGTTACTCGACAGAGTGCTCTGAAATTCCCGTACCTTTTCGCAGCCTCTTGAAGATCACGATTTCGCATCGGCACAAGCGCGTACCAATAAACATTGAACCCGCGACAGAATTTGCATAGAATGCCGCTCCTGTTTTGGTTATTAATTTTTCAGCCAACTCCCGAATGTCCAACACACGAATTGTGAGATAGTCACCATGAAAAGAACGTTTCAACCAAGCGTCCTGAAGCGTAAGCGCGTTCACGGTTTCCGTGCCCGTATGGCAACTGCCAACGGCCGCAAGGTAATTTCCCGTCGTCGTGCCAAAGGCCGTGCACGTCTGTCCGCGTAATCTGTCGTTCGCCTCATGAAGGCTTTGAATTTTCCGAAATCGCATCGTTTACTACGACCAGCTGATTACGGCAAAGTCTTCAACGACGTACAGTTAAAGGTTCCGCACAGAAATTTTCTGATCCTGGCGACTCCGAATAACCTCGGACATGCCAGGATCGGTCTTGTTTTTGCCAAAAAGAACCTGAAACTTTCAGTACAGCGAAACCGGATCAAACGCCAAGTGCGGGAAACATTCCGGCATCAGCCTGAGCTTCCCGGAATGGATATCATTGTTCTGGGGCGTCAAGGGCTGGCAGCTATGGATAACCAGGCTGTTCGCATGTCTTTGAATGGCATCTGGCACCGGCTAGCGAAAAAGTACCATCAGCTCCCCACATCTGAACCAGCAGTATCATCACCTGCCGGTGAGGGAACAGGTTAATGCGTAATTTGCTGCTTCTTCCTATCCGCCTCTACCAATATGCCATTAGCCCTCTGATGGCTAGCCATTGCCGCCATTACCCCACCTGCTCACAATATGCTGTGGAAGCTATAACTCATCACGGTGCGCTGAAAGGCCTGTATTTTTCTGTAAAACGCTTACTGAGATGCCATCCATGGGCAGAAGGCGGATATGATCCAGTACCGGGTACCTTACAAACCGGGCAAGAAGAAGCGATCAATTGCTGTTCGCAGGCTGACCACTCCTCAATAACAACCCAGACCAGACAGTAACTCTATGGATATTCAACGCATCGTATTATTTGCCGGCCTGGCTATTGTCAGTTATCTGATGGTGCTTGCCTGGAATGATGATTTTAACCAGCCAGTGCCTACTGAGCAGGTAGCAGAGTCTTCACGCATAAAGGCAGACAACAGTTCTGCCGGCTCGGATTCTATGGTGCTTCCGGGTGAAACATCACAGGGAAGCACTACCGCAAACCCTACAGACGAGGAGTTTGCAACTCCGGAAGGCGGCCAGTCTGTCTCCAGCACCGCCAATACCGATGTCAGCATAAACGATCAGTACATAACCGTTCGCACGGATGTGCTTGATCTCGTTATTGATCGCGTAAGCGGTAATCTGGTCAAAAGCTCTCTGCTCTCTTATGACAAGACGCTGAACAGCAATGAGCCACTAAAGCTTCTGAACAATACCGAAAACCGGTTTTATGTTTTGGAAAGCGGGCTAATCGGACAAAATGGGCCAGACAGTGCAAAAAATGGCAAAGCGCCCGTCTACAGTACCGATGCTACAAGCTATGAGTTGTCTGAAGGCGAGAATGAGCTCACCGTTAACCTCATGCACACCATGGAAAACGGTGTACAGATCACCAAACGCTATCAGTTTGTACGTGATAGCTATGAAATCAGCGTTCGTTATCTGATTGATAACCAATCCAGCGAAAACTGGCAGGCTAATTTTACTGGCAAGATTGTTCGCGATCAGGCACCGGATCCTACCTCCGGGCCCAGTATGGGTATCAAAGCCTTCCTTGGCCTGGTAACCAGCTCACCTGAAGATCCTTATGAAAAGTTTGATTTTGGTGATCTTGAAGAGAAACGCATCAATCAGACAGTAACCAACGGCTGGATGGCGTTTTTACAACACTACTTCCTTGTAGCCTGGGTACCGGAAAGGGACCAGCCTGCGCAGTTCCAGACAACTCGCCGTGGCCTGTTACATGTTATGGGCTTTGTCTATCCGGCAACGACTGTAGCGCCCGGAGAAACCACCGAGATCGGTGCTCGTGCCTATGTAGGGCCAAAGATCATCGACCGTCTTGAAGCGGCTGCGCCCAATCTTGATCGCACTGTGGATTTTGGCTGGCTGTTCTTTATCTCGCTGCCATTGTTCATCATTCTGGAATGGTTCCACGGCCTGGTAGGCAACTGGGGTGTTTCCATTATCCTGCTGACGGTTCTGGTTAAAGGGGCGTTTTTCAAACTTTCCGCCACCAGCTACCGTTCCATGGGCCGTATGCGTGCGGTTGCACCGCAGCTCACCAGACTGAAAGAGCTTTACGGTGATGATCGCCAGCGTATGTCCCAGGAAATGATGGCGCTGTACAAGAAAGAAAAAATCAATCCTCTGGGCGGTTGTTTACCTATTCTGGTTCAGATGCCGGTGTTCATTTCCCTGTACTGGGTTCTGTTCGAGAGTGTGCAACTGCGCCATGCGCCCTTCATGCTGTGGATTCACGACCTGTCGGTTATGGACCCTTACTTCATTCTGCCGATCCTGATGGGTGCCAGTATGATGTTGCAGATGCACCTGAACCCGACTCCGCCGGATCCGATGCAAGCCAAGATCATGAAGCTGATGCCGATTGTATTCACGATCTTCTTCCTCTGGTTCCCCGCCGGTCTGGTACTTTACTGGCTGGTTAACAACATTCTGTCGATCAGTCAGCAGTGGTACATTACTCGCAAGATTGAGCTGGAAATGGCCACCAAGAAGCACTGATACAGTGGCAAGTTGATTGTTCAGTAAAGGCTCCGTAACGGGGCCTTTACTGTTTCAGGAACACACAAAACTTTTGTGTAAGAGGCATTTTTCATGAACCAGAGCCCCGGAACTCTCCAGGCACCCCATACGCCCGATACCATCGCCGCCATAGCGACGGCGCCAGGCCAGGCCGGCGTGGGTATCGTGCGGGTATCTGGCCCGTTGGCAAAACTCATTGCTTCCGCAATGCTGGGGTACATGCCAAAGCCCAGGTACGCGCATTACGGAGCGTTTCTCGATCAGAAGGGTGAGCTTATTGACGAAGGAATTGGTCTGTTCTTCCCGAACCCACATTCCTTTACAGGCGAAGACGTATTCGAGTTGCAGGGCCACGGTGGCACCGTCATTCTGGACCTGCTACTGCGGGAAGTTTGTCGTCTCGGGAGCAGGCTGGCGCGTCCCGGGGAGTTCTCCGAGCGGGCATTTCTTAACGACAAGCTGGATCTGGCTCAGGCCGAAGCCATTGCCGATCTGATTGAAAGCAGTTCGGAACAGGCCGCTCGCTGCGCCGTGCGATCCATGCAAGGGGTGTTTTCCCGGCGCATCGAAACCCTGGTGGACGCTGTCACCCACCTGCGGATTTATGTGGAAGCCGCCATTGATTTTCCGGAAGAGGAAATCGATTTTCTGGCTGACGGTAAAGTGGCTACAGACCTGCAGGCGTTACTGCAACAGCTTCAGGGCATACTTGGAGAAGCCCAGCAGGGTACGATTCTGCGTGACGGTATGAAGGTGGTCATAGCAGGCCGCCCCAATGCCGGTAAATCCAGCCTGCTTAATGCCTTGGCAGGCCGCGAAGCGGCCATAGTGACCGCCATAGAAGGCACTACCCGAGACGTTTTGCGCGAACATATTCACATCGATGGTATGCCCCTGCATATTATTGATACGGCAGGTCTGCGGGATAGCCCGGATGAAGTAGAGCAAATTGGCATTGCCCGTGCCTGGGACGAAATCCGCCAGGCCGATCGCATTCTGCTTATGGTGGATGCCACCACCACGGATAAAACCACGCCCCACGAAATCTGGCCGGATTTTATAGATCAGCTGCCAGCCTCGGCTCCGATAACCGTGATCCGTAACAAGGTAGACCTGAGTGGCGAAATTGTTGGCCTTTCAGATTTATCCACAGAGCATGCCCCCGTGATACGCCTGGCGGCAAAATCCACGGATGGCCTGGATGTACTGCGGGATCATCTAAAGCAATGTATGGGTTTTGCCAGTACGACCGAAGGTGGCTTTCTGGCCCGTCGCCGGCATCTGGACGCGCTCGGGCGCGCCCGGGATTCTCTAATGCAAGGCCAAGCCCAGCTGGAAGGCTACGGTGCTGGTGAGTTGTTGGCTGAGGATCTGCGGGCTGCTCAGGATGCGCTGGGAGAAATCACAGGGCAGATTACGCCGGATGAGCTGCTTGGAAAAATTTTCGGATCTTTCTGCATCGGGAAATAGGTCCCCGGTCATCTTACAATTTGATGAATGGCACGGACTTCCGAGGGTGCAATTTATTTAAAGGCAACACGCCTTAAACTTCCTGCCGCTGCCACAGGGGCACGGTTCATTGCGCCCGGGCTTCAGGACGCCCTCGTGGGGTTGGCCTTCCAGGTAATACCAGTGCCCGTTTTCCCGTACAAATTGTGACCGTTCCTGCAGGTAACCCCAGCCCGGATTGAGCCGGTAGATGGCTTGAAAGTGTACGTCGCCATTGTCGCCGTTTTGGCCACTTTCCAGAATACGCAGCGACGCCCAGTCCGGAGAGTTGTCCAGGTCAAGCTCAGCTGGTCGTGTGCTTGTGTGCCAGCTGGCGCGCAGGTAGTCCTCGAGTTTCAGCACAAATGCGGTAAAGCGCGAGCGCATCAGTGCCTCGGGTGTGGGGGCTTTTTCGCCGGCATGGTAGCGCTGGCAGCATTCCGCGTAGCGGCGCTGGCTGCCGCAGGGGCAGTGTGGGATAGTCGTATTCTCAGACATTGATCGGTGATGTTTGCGTCAGGGGTTGAAGCCTGCAGTATAACAACCGCACTCAGACACAAAAGGATTGATTCAAACCATGTTCAAACAACCCGGCAAAGTTTCTGTAGTCACCCGGTTCGGCATTTTGTTTTGCCTGTTGCTGATATTCAGTGGTTGCAGTTCGATGTATTACAGCACCATGGAAAAGCTTGGTGTTGAAAAGCGCGACATTCTGGTGGACAGAGTAGGGGAGGCCCGGGATTCGCAGAGCGATGCCCGCGAAACCTTCCGCTCGTCGCTGGAGCGGTTTCAGAGCGTTGTGGATACGCCTGAAACCGGGCTACAGGAGAAATACGATGTCATCAGTGATGCTTACGATAACAGCCTGAAGTCGGCGAATAAGGTGCGGGATCGCATTGAGGCGGTTGAAGACGTATCCGAGGCGCTGTTTGACGAGTGGGAAGATGAGCTGGATCTATACGAAAGTGCGTCACTACGCAAAACCAGCAAGCGCAGACTTGACGAAACCCGCGAGCTATACAGCAGCCTGATTGCCCGCATGCATCAGGTGGAAAAACGCATGGATCCTGTCCTGGAGGCGTTTGAAGACCAAGTACTCTTTCTGAAACACAATCTTAACGCCCAGGCTATCGGTTCTCTCGAAGATGAGTTGGGGCAGATTCGCCAGGATGTGGACAGTCTGGTTCGCGATATGGAGGCGTCCATAGCGGAATCAGAAGCATTTATACAGCGGTTTCGTGATGGATCCGTATGACGAAGGTAATGACTTATACTTCATAAAAGTTAATGATAATGATTTACATATACGAATAATAAGTAATATTATTCTCACCTTTCTGATATTGATCAAAAGGAAAGGTGTATGTTGTTTTACCGGGTATTGATGGGCGCGGCTTGCAGCGCGTTAGTGTTTAACTCCTCTGCGCAGGCGCAACCCACGGGTGTGGGTGAGCTGCGTGAGCTTGTCGTAACCGCATCCGGTTTTGAGCAGAGCCAGACTGCTGCGCCAGCCAGCATCACGGTTATTTCCGGTGAGCAGATCCGCAACGAACAGGCGTTCAGCCTCACCGATATTCTGGATGATGTGGAAGGCGTGGACGTTAGTGGCGCTGCCGGAAAAACCGGCGGCTTTGATATCCGTATGCGCGGTATGCCGGCAGAATACACGCTGATTCTGATCGACGGTCGTCGTCAGAATACCGCTGGCAATGTAACCCCTAATGGTTTTGGACAGACCGCAACCAGCTTCCTGCCCCCTCCTGCGTCCATTGAACGTATCGAAATAGTGCGCGGCCCAATGTCCACGCTCTATGGTTCCGACGCTATGGGTGGTGTTATCAACATCATCACCCGCAAGGTCAGCCCGGAATGGGCAACCTCACTGACCGCAGAAACCACTCTTAATGAAGACAGGGATTTTGGCGATAGCCGGGCGTACAGTGCCTACACTACAGGCCCCCTTGTGGATAATCTGATCGGATTACAGCTGCGCGGTCGTTGGTTTGAGCGGGACGAATCCCAGCTGGAGTTCCTGGACCTGAACGGTGACCCGATCGAAGTCAGCACCCGCGGTCCCAGCCCGGTGGAGTCTGAACAGTATACGGTTGGTGGCCGCGTTACCGTCACACCTGATGAGTCGAACGATTTCTGGCTGGATGTTGAACGCAACACGCAGGACTACGATAACTCTGAAGGCCAGTTAGGCACTTTGGGGCCACGAGGCTACGGTCCGGAGCTGGAATTTGATCGCGAGCAGTTTGCGGTTGGCCACACTGGGCGTTTCAACATTGGCACGCTGGAAACCAGCATCATGAGAAACGTCACAGAAACCAGTGGCCGGGTGATTCCCAACGGTGTGCCCGGCAAAACGCCAGGTTCCGAGCGGGAGCTGAAGACAGAGAATCGTGTGATCGACAGCAAACTGGTTATGCCGATGGCCAATCACGTGGTGACTGCAGGTGGTCAGTGGTTTGACGCCAGAATGACCGATGGCGTTGCCGTTGAGGAGTTCAAGCAAAAAAGCCAGGCCCTGTTCGTCGAAGACGAGTGGTTTCTGGCAGATGATCTCGCCCTGACTCTCGGAGGGCGATATGACCACCACGACTCCTTCGGCGGTCAGTTCAGCCCGCGGGCCTATCTTGTGTGGAGCTCCACGTCGGAGCTGACAATCAAGGGTGGCGTGAGTCGTGGTTATAAAACGCCTGGGCTTGAGCAACTTGCTCCCGGCGTTATCGGTTTTACCGGGCAGGGCACTATTCCGCTGTTCGGTAACCCGGATTTGAAACCGGAGAAAACCACGTCGACGGAACTTGCTGTGATCTACGAAAAGCCTGCTGGTTACCGCGTCGGGGCAACGGTGTTCTACAACGAGTTCACCGATAAAATCGCTGAAGGCCCAGACCTGCTGAACTGCAGTTATGCACAGGATCCCAACCGCCCAGGCTGTGTCGATAGAGGTAACTGGCCTCTGGCGGATGTGTTTGGTCAGGATATGAACATCGACGAAGCCGTTACCCAGGGCGTTGAGCTCAATGGCTCAGTGCCCTTTGCCCAGAACTGGCGCCTGGGTGCCAACTACACCTACACCGACAGTGAGCAAAAGTCCGGAGAGAACAAAGGTGAGCCGCTTACGGATACGCCGGAGCACATGGCCAATATTTCGTTGCGCTGGGCGCCTTCGTTGCGCTGGTCGGCCTTTGTGAAAGCCCAGTATGAAAGCGAACGTTACCGGGCCCGGGACCGTATTCGGGGTGCTGCGTCCTTTACCGATCTCGGAGACTTCAAATCCGTCACTCTTGTGCACCTGGGTGGTCAATTCAAGGCGTCAGAAAACCTCGGCTTCAGTGCCGCGATATACAATCTTCTCGATGAAGACTTTATCGAGTACCGCGCCTATGACAATGGTGCGCAATACGGAAACCTCTACGCCAACACAGAAGAAGGCCGGCGCCTGTGGCTATCGGCAACCTACGCCTTCTGAGGCTTCTCCATTGCCGGTTTGATCATTTAGCGGTCTGCAGTTTTACATAACGACACACGGTTAAACGTAAAACTGCATTGACCTTGCGCTACACTCCGAGTTAACACTCTTTTAATTTCTTCGAGCATTTTGTCCCGGAACGTCTTTTTAAGGAGACTTTTCCATGCAGTTCATTTCTCTATTCCTTTTGGCAATGCTGACGCTTTTCAGTACATCCCAGGCTTTTGCGGCTGAAAGGTTGTACATATACACCGAAAATTTTCCGCCTTACAACATGAGTACAAACGGCCGTGCGTTTGAACACAGTGCGGACAAGATTGACGGTATTTGCACGGAAAGAGCGAAAGCGGTTCTGGATCAATCCGGCTACGATTACCGGATAAAGCTGCGTAATTGGAACTACGGCTATAACCGCGCCCTGTCGAAAGCCAACCACGGTATCTTTTGCACCACCTATACCGAAGAGCGGGCTCCGCTGTTCAAGTGGGTAGGGCCGCTGGCGCAGAACCTGTGGACCATTTTTGCAGCGCCGGGAAGCACGTTCACAATGGATAAGCTGGAGGATGCCAAAGGCAAAACCATTGGAGGGTATCGCAACGACGTCAGGAGTGAGTACCTACTGAAGCGTGGTTATAAAATGTCTGTGATCGACAGTGACGATCTCAACCCGAAACGCCTGGCGCTGGGCCAGATTGACCTGTGGATTGCAGAACGCCTCGGTGGGCCATACCTTGCGTCCCAGCAGGATATTGAAGGGCTGGTTCCGGTGTTTTCGTTCAACGATGTAGACCTGTATCTGGCGATGAGCCCGGATACTCCCGACGAGGTTATTGAAGACCTGAACAAAGCCCTCGAAACCATCAGAAAAAATGGCACCTATGATGCCATTGGAACCAAATACGGTCTGTAACCGTTGGGTTTGAGACTAAAAAACCCCGGGTAACTGCTCTACTACCCGGGATATAAAGTCACCGGATACCTTATCCGGTGAAGGCCATATCATCCGCACTCAGTTGCATCAGGTTTTTGCTGGGGCTCAGCATACTGCTGGCGTGGGCCTGGGCCCTGGGTAGCAATCGCTCGTAATAAAATTCCGCAGTGGCCAGTTTGGCCTTGTAGAAAACCTCTGACTCATCTCCGCCGCTATCCAGACGATCTGCCGCTACTGCAGCCTGCCGTGCCCACATGTAAGCCATGGTCACGTAGCCACTGTACATCAGGAAATCGTACGAGGCGGAGCTGACAAGGTCGCGATCCTTGCGGGCTGCAAGCATGATTCTCACGGTAAGCAGATTCCACTGTGCGGTGAGCTTGAGCAGATCCAGGGCAAACGGACGTAAACGGCTGTCTGTCAGGTGCTTACGGGCAAAGTTGGCGACCCGGGCGGTGAAGTCACGAACCGCCCCACCTTTGGTGGTCAGCAGTACCTTGCGACCAAGCAGATCCAGTGCCTGTATACCGGTGGTGCCTTCATAAAGTGTGGCAATCCGGGTATCCCGCGCTATCTGTTCCATACCGTGTTCACGGATATAACCATGGCCACCAAAGACCTGCATGCCAAGGTTTGCTGCCTCATTCCCCAGTTCGGTAAGGAACCCTTTCAGAATCGGTGTCAGGAAACCCAGCATGTCATCGTATTTGGCTGCTTTTTTTTCATCGCCGGTGGTGTGGCCTTCAACCATATGATCAGCCAGACGGGCGGCGTCATAGAGCATGGCGCGGCCACCTTCCGCGATGGCTTTCTGGGTCAGCAGCATGCGGCGTACATCGGCGTGGTGAATCAGGCTGTCGGCAACCTGATCCGGCTCTTTCTTGCCGGAGAGGGCGCGCATGGAGCGACGCTCCTTGGCGTAGTCCAGAGCCCACTGGTAGGAAAGCTCTGCTGGCCCGACACCCTGAATGGCGGTGCCAATACGAGCCGTGTTCATAAAAGTGAACATGCACTCCAGGCCTTCATTTTCAGGGCCTATCAGGTAGCCGGTTGCGTCGTCAAAATTCAAAACGCAGGTGGCGGAAGCCTTGATGCCCATTTTCTTTTCCAGGCTGCCACACACCACTGTGTTGCGTTCACCTACGCTACCGCCTTCGCCGGGCATGAACTTCGGCACAATGAACAGGCTGATGCCGCGGGTGCCTTTGGGCGCGCCCGGCAGGCGGGCCAAAACAATGTGGATAATGTTCTCGGTCAGATCGTGGTCACCGGAGGAGATAAAGATCTTGGTGCCGGTCACCTTATAGCTGCCATCAGCCTGTGGTTCTGCTTTGGTCTTTACCTGGCTCAGGTCGGTCCCGCACTGTGGCTCTGTCAGGCACATGGTGCCGGCCCAGCGACCTTCCGTCATGGGAAGCAGATAAGCGTCTTTCTGCTGGTCAGAGCCGTGCATAAAGATGGTATTCATGGCACCCATGGACAGGCCCGGGTACATGGAAAACGACCAGTTCGCAGTGCCCATCATTTCCTGTTTCAGCAGGCCCATGGAAGCAGGCAGGCCCTGGCCGCCATACTCCTCCGGTGCTGAAAGGCCCTGCCAGCCACCCATCACATATTGATCGTAAGCTTCTTTATAGCCTTTTGGGGTGGTTACTACGCCGTCTTTAAGCGAGCAGCCTTCTTCATCGCCGGGCTGGTAGAGCGGGCTCAGCTGTTCTTCACAGAAACGGCCGCACTCGGTCAGGATGGCATCCACGATATCCGGTGTTGCGTTTTCCCCGCTGACCAGTGAGGCATAGTGCTTGGGATAATCAAACACATCGTTGAGCAGAAACCTCATGTCACGCAGCGGCGCCTTGTATACCGGCATAATCCATCCTCTGTACTGGTCTGAAAGCCTGTGTGCGGGAGTTGTGCACCGCAAAGTTGCCAGCAGTTTTACGGCATTCCACTCGGGTTTCCATTGACGAAAAGCGCTTATAGCGGTGTCAGAAAAGACAGTTCGGGCAGTGCTTGGAGCTGGCCGCTGATCGAAGCCGCCCTTTTTGGCGTATTCAGATAACACATTTGAACTGTGAATTTTGATAGCGAGCCCTGATGGTGAACATCCATGGAGAACACTTATGAATAGTGTAAAAAACATGCAAAGCCTGCTTGCCGGGATACCCAAAACCGGTCGGCACTCTATACTCTTGCTGATAGCGGTTTTAGCGTTGTTGAGTGGCTGTTCCGGACCCGCTCTGACAGACTACGCCGACCGCGGCCCCCGGTTGGTTCCGGAACAGTTTTTTTCTGGTGAACTTACCGCCCGTGGTGTGGTCAAGGACTTTTCCGGGGAAGTAATACGCACATTTGACGCGGATATTTCGGCGTCCTGGAACAGTGCCGGAGTGGGCACGCTGGACGAAGTGTTCCGTTTTGATGATGGCGAGGTGCAGACCCGGGTCTGGACTTTGACACCATCGGATAGTGGCGACAGTTACCGCGCCGAGGCGGGTGATGTCGTCGAGCCGGGAACCATGCGCTGGAGTGGTAATGCTATTCATATGAATTATTTACTCCGGGTTGCTTACGGCGATGGAACCCTGGATGTACGGATGGACGACTGGATGTATCTGGTAACACCCGACACGCTGATCAATCAGACCACCATGAGTAAATGGGGTATTGATGTCGGAGAGATCGTTCTGGTTATTCAGAAACAGTAACGAATATCTGAACAAACGTGATGGAAACTGGAATTTCTATGCTGAAGCAATGGCTGATCGGACTGGTACTGGTGGCAGTCGCAGCAGGTGCTGCTTTTACCTACCGTTCACTGGATAGTGAAGCGAAGGTGCAAAGCGATCGCGAACGGCCTGCCAGCGTCGTGAATACACGGTCACCTGAGTTGGATACGGTGCGTGATGTGGTCAAGGCAGTTGGTAACCTCAAGGCCCTGAACGCGGTGGAGTTGACCACAGAAGTCAGTGGGCGCGTGGTATCACTAAATCTTGTAACGGGTCGTCGGGTAGAACAGGGTGATGTGCTTCTGCGGCTCGATGATCGGCAGGCGAGAGCAGATCTGAAGGTAATCGAGGCTCAACTGGCCGATGCCCGCCGAAAGTTCGAACGTGCCAACAGTCTTCGTTCCAACAACAGTATTTCCCAATCTCTGGTGGACGAGCTTCGCACCGCAGTTGATGTTTCGGAGGCCCAGCGTCAGGCGGTGCAGGTACGCCTGGAAAACCACCGTATCGAAGCACCTTTTGCAGGCGTTGTCGGGCTCAGTGATATCAGCATCGGTGCCTATGTTATAGCCGGCACGACCGTCACTACGCTCGATAACACAGACAGGATGGAACTCAACTTTGCAGTGCCCGAACGGTTCGTGGGTCAGGTTGGCCTGGGCCAACAGGTATTTGGCAGCTCACCCGCTTTTCAGGATACACGCTTTTCCGGAGTGCTCACCGAGCTCGGTTCCCGCGTCAATGAACTCAGCCGGACTCTTCCAGTGCGAGCTTTGCTCGATAATCCCGAAGGCAAACTACGCCCCGGGCAGTTCATCTCAGCGACACTGACCCTGAGAGAGCGGCAAGCACTGCTGATTCCTGAGCAGGCGATCATGATTCGTGGTGACGAAAAATATGTATTCGTGGCCGAGGATGGCATTGCAAGGCGCATCTCCGTCGCTCTCGGTTCGAGGACGCCTGGCCTGGTGGAAGTGGCTGAGGGTCTGAGCCTGGAGGATCAGGTGATCGTTACCGGACAGGATCGCCTGAGCAGCGGCAACCGAATCCGGGTGGTGGATGAGGACAATGCCATACCGGATAACCGTTTCGCCAACTCTGTGGACTCCTGACTGTGATCCTTTCAGATGTCTCCATAAAACGCCCCGTTTTTGCAACAGTTCTCAGCCTGCTGATTGTTGTGTTTGGTCTGGCTGCCCTCCTTGGCCTGCCAGTTCGTGAGTACCCGGATATCGACCCTCCTGTGGTGTCCATTTCCACCAACTATTTGGGTGCAGCAGCAGAGGTTGTGGATACACAGATCACTCAAGTGATCGAAGGGACCATCAGCGGCATTGAGGGTATCCGGTCAATTGAGTCGTCCACTGAACAGGGCGAGTCACGAACCAGTATAGAATTTTCCACATCCCGGGACGTAGACATCGCTGCCAATGACGTTCGTGATGCCGTTTCCCGTGTTGCTGACCAACTCCCCGATGAAGCGGATGCGCCGGTCGTGCGCAAGGCGGATTCTGATGCCCGGCCGATGATGTGGGTAACTCTGCGCAGTGATCTCTGGGACAGTGCGGAGTTGAGTGATTTTGCAGATCGCGCTCTGGCTGACCGTTTGTCTGTTCTGGATGGAGTCGCAGACGTGCGTATCGGCGGTGAACGGCGGTATGCCATTCGAGTCTGGCTGGACAGGGAGAGGTTGGCGGCCAGAAACATCACTGTGGCAGAAGTGGAAAGGGCACTGCGCGCGAACAATGTGGAGTTGCCGGCAGGCTCCGTCGACTCTTCCACCCGTAACTTCACCGTTCGGGCCGAAGGTCGGCTATCTACCGTGGAAGAATTCCGCGAGCTGGTCATCCGCAGAAACGATAACGACTTGCTGCGCCTGGGTGAGATTGCCAATGTTTATATGGGGGTGGAGTCCGATGTAGGTCGCCTTCGTGCCAACGGCCAGACAGCTATCGGTATGGGGGTTATCCGCCAGTCCAAAGCCAATACGGTCGCTGTGTCTGACGCAGTCAAGGCTGAGCTGGAGAAAATCCGGGAAACCCTTCCGCCGGAAGTGACGATCGCGGAGAGCTACGACGAATCTATTTTTATTCGTGCTTCAATCAAGGAAGTGGTCATTACGCTTGCGATTGCTGTCTCCCTGGTGATTCTGGTGATTTTCCTTTTCCTTCGGTCCTGGCGGGCTACCCTGATTCCGGCGGTGACTATTCCGGTTGCAGTCATCGGTGCCTTTATCGGCTTGGGCTTCCTGGGCTTTTCCATCAATGTACTGACATTGTTAGCTGTAATCCTGGCCATAGGCCTGGTGGTGGACGATGCGATTGTCATGCTGGAAAACATCCAGCGCCGAATAGATGACGGTGAGCCGCCGCTGCTGGCCTCTTATCGGGGTGCCAAGCAGGTAGCTTTTGCCGTTATTGCCACCACCCTGACGCTGGTGGCGGTGTTTGTGCCTATTTCGTTTATGGGGGGCAATATTGGCCGCCTGTTTGCTGAATTCGGCTTCACTCTTGCGGCTGCCGTGGTGGTGTCCAGCCTGGTTGCACTAACTCTCGCGCCCATGCTGTGTTCGAAATGGCTCCGGCACAGCCCGGAATCGGTTGAGGGACATCGTTTGTGGGCGGCGAGCGAGAAAGTTCTGAATGGCCTGACCCGGGGGTACGACCGGCTATTGCGTTTCTCCCTGAATCAGCCCGGCTTGCTGATTGGCCTGGGTGTTGTGGGGCTGATCATTGCGGCAGTGATTTATCCGAAGCTGCCTCAGGAGCTGGCGCCTACTGAAGATCGTGGCATTATCATCATGCCTGCCAGTGCTCCCCGGGGCTCGACCGTGGAGTTCACAGACCACTATGTCCGCAAGGCGGAAGAAAAACTGTTGCCCTATATCGAGTCCGGCGTAGCCAATCGTTTACTCTCAATCGTCGGTTTTCGTGATGAAGAAGATAATGCCTTCATGATCATGGGCCTGGCGCCTTGGGAAGAACGGGACATCAAGCAACAGCAGATCACCAGCGAGCTGCGGGATAAACTGAGCGAGGTTGCCGGTATCCGGATCGTGGCCGTGAACCCTCCGGGGCTGGGACAAAGAGGGTTTAACCAGCCCGTGGAGTTTGTCATTGCTGGTCCGGACTACGAATCGGTTCAGGCCTGGAGTGAGGAAATTGTTGAGCGGGCGAAGGAGAATCCGGACTTACTGAATCTTGAAACCGACTTTGAGCTGACCCGACCGGAACTGCGACTGACAATCGATCGTGAGCGGGCGGCAGACCTGGATATAACCGTCGAGGACGTCGGCCTGACCCTGCAAACCATGCTTGCCTCACGCCAGGTGACGACCTATCTGGATCGTGGCCGCGAATACGATGTAATTGTGCAGGCGGCCGATGCTGACCGTGCCACCCCGGCGGATCTGGGGCAGATTTTTCTGCGGCCAAGAGAAGGCGGCGCGCTCATCCCCCTTCAGGCGCTCGTATCAATCGAAGAAGTAGGCGCAAATCCGGACTTACGGCGCATCGACCGGCTGCCGGCAGTGATCATCAGCGCCTCTCTGGCTGATGGTTACGACCTTGGCTCGGCGTTGACCTACCTGAACAATCTGTCTGTGGATAACCTGCCACCGGAAGCCCGGGTGAGTTACCGGGGGTTGTCCCGGGAATTTCAGGACTCTTCCGCTGCTATCTATGTCACTTTCGGTTTGGCCTTTATCATTGTATTTCTTGTGCTGGCGGCCCAGTTTGAAAGCTGGATTCACCCTCTGATCATCATGCTTCCGGTGCCACTGGCTGTAACCGGCGCACTGCTGGCCCTCTGGTGGAGCGGCATCAGCCTGAACATATACAGCCAGATCGGGATCATCATGTTGCTCGGGCTGATGTCGAAAAACGGCATATTGATTGTCGAGTTTGCCAACCAGCTCCGTGATGAAGGCTACGCGGTGAAAGACGCCATTCTGGCAGGCGCGTCCCTGCGCTTCCGGCCCGTACTGATGACCACCATATCCACGATCTTTGGTGCTGTGCCACTGGTCATTGCCACCGGTGCGGGCGCCGAGAGCAGGGCGGCGATTGGTATGGTGATTCTGGGCGGGCTGATTTTCGCGACCACGCTTACCTTGTTTATCATTCCGGTGCTCTATAATCTGCTGGCCGGCTTTGCCAAATCAGCCAATGCGATTGAGCATGAACTGGAACGCCAGGCATCTCTGCCCCAGGCCAGCTCGTCAGATTGATGCAAAGTCTGGCGTAACCCAGCAACCCGGATGTTCTCATGGCCAGACACAGTCAGTTCCGTTTACTGGGGCAGCGGCGCTTCCTGCCGTTTTACCTCACCCAGTTTTCCGGGGCGTTCAACGACAACCTCTATAAAAATGCTCTGCTGCTGCTGATTACCTATCAGACCACCGGCTTGCTCGGGCTTTCAGTCAACACGGTGGTCAACCTGGCCGCCTTTTTGTTTATCCTGCCGTTTTTCCTGTTTTCGGGCATTGCCGGACAAATGGCTGACCGGTATGAAAAAGCTGCCATTATCCGCAAGGTAAAGCTGGCCGAAATCGGCATTATGGCTATTGCTGCGCTGGCGCTCTGGCTTGGTTGGTACGAAGGGCTGTTGGTACTTTTGTTCCTGATGGGTACCCAGTCCACTTTCTTCGGGCCGGTGAAGTACGCCATTCTGCCGCAGGTGCTTGGCGATGATGAACTGGTTGGAGGCAACGGCCTTGTGAGCATGGGCACCTTCGTGGCCATTTTGCTTGGCACCATAGCGGCCGGTTTGCTGATGGGCCTTGAGGCGGCGGCAAAACTCATGGCGGTCGGCGTACTGGTGATGTCGGTTCTGGGTTATCTGGCGGCACGACAGGTACCGGAAACTGTCCTGGATGTTGCCGGGCAGGCGGTGCGCTTCCGTCCGGTTCTGGAAACCTGGCGCCTGATGGGCGTCGCGGCGGAGCGCAAGCCGGTGCTTTGGGCAATTCTGGCCATATCCTGGTTCTGGTTTCTTGGCGCCGCTTATCTCACCCAGTTCCCCAGCTTTGCCCGCAGCAATCTTCAGGGCGACGAAACCGTGGTTACCCTGCTGCTGTCCATGTTTATTGTCGGTATCTCCATCGGCTCGATGATGTGCGAACGCCTCACCCGGCACCGCATCACTCTGGCGCCTGTGCCCTGGGGTGCCCTTGGCCTTACCCTTCTGGGCGTTGATCTGTTCTTTGCGGTGCCGGTCGGCCAGGAGCCATCAACCTGGTGGACACTGGTGACAGACCCTGTGTACATACGGGTATTGCTCGATCTGGTCGGCATCGGGGTTTGCGGTGGCTTGTTTATTGTGCCCCTTTACGCGTTTATTCAGCATGAAACCCCACAACATAAACGGGCGCGAATCATTGCAGCACTGAACGTGATCAACGCGCTGTTCATGGTGATGAGTGCACTGACGGGAATTCTGGTGCTTGGGGTTCTTGATGTCGGTATTCCGGGGTTTTTCCTGCTGCTGTCTATGGCTAACGGGCTTGTGCTAATAGCCGTGTGGCGCCTTGGACGACGAACACAACAAGTATCTGTGGATAAATAGTTGGATAAGCTGCGGATAAGCGTTGAATGAATTTTTTTAAATACAGTAAAAACAAACAGTTAATGGTCTGTAAGGGATGCCGGACAAGCGTTGGTAAATGTGGATAACTTTCTTGAAAACTTTTGTGAAGAGAGTGACCCAAGCCTATGAAAACCCGCTGATTTCGATTTTATGTAGCGCGAATATAGGTATCGAGCAGGGGGTTTTTCCGACGCACTCTGGCCGACGGCTTTTCTCCGGAAACGCTTCTGGTTAAAATTTGCACATCCAGACTGCATTTTCACGGGTGAAACGTTATACTCCCGGCCCTGTTTTTATACCCCCGAATTCCGAGGTGAACTGTGGATTTTCCAACGCGTTTCGATGTCATTGTCATTGGTGGCGGCCATGCCGGTACTGAAGCCGCGCTTGCGGCTGCGCGAATGGGCTCGCAAACCCTGCTGCTGACCCACAACATTGAAACCTTGGGCCAGATGTCCTGTAACCCGGCCATTGGGGGCATTGGCAAAAGCCATCTGGTCAAGGAAATTGACGCGCTTGGCGGGGCCATGGCGCAGGCAACCGACAAGGCCGGTATCCAGTTTCGTGTACTCAATAGCCGTAAAGGTCCTGCAGTGCGGGCCACCCGTGCCCAGGCCGACCGGGTCCTGTACAAGGCGGCGATTCGCCACACTCTGGAAAACCAGCCCAACCTGACGCTGTTCCAGCAAGCAGCAGACGATCTGATTGTCGAAAACGATCAGGTTACCGGAGTGGTGTCCCAGACCGGTATTCGGTTCAACGCCAAAACTGTGGTACTGACGACCGGTACGTTCCTGGGCGGCGTTATCCATATTGGTATGCAGCACCACGCTGGTGGCCGTGCCGGTGACGCGCCTGCCAACGCATTGGCTCAACGTTTGCGGGAGCTGCCTTTCAATGTGGGTCGGCTTAAAACCGGAACACCGCCGCGTATTGACGCCCGCAGTGTCGATTTCTCTGTGATGCAGGAGCAGTGGGGCGATGACCCTACTCCGGTCATGTCGTTTATTGGCAGCCGTGATCAGCACCCTGAGCAGGTCTGCTGCTATGTAACCCGCACCACTGAGCAGACCCACGATATTATCCGCAGTGGTTTTGATCGCTCGCCCATGTTTGCCGGCAACATTGAAGGCATAGGGCCGCGCTACTGCCCGTCTATTGAAGACAAAGTCAGTCGCTTTGCCGACAAGGATTCGCACCAGATTTTTGTGGAGCCTGAAGGCCTCACTACCCATGAGCTTTACCCGAACGGTATTTCTACCAGCTTGCCGTTCGACATTCAGCTTGCGGCAGTCCGTACGATTCCGGGCTTTGAAAACGCCCATATCACACGGCCTGGCTACGCCATCGAATACGATTACCTGAACCCGCAGGACTTGCGCCACACCCTGGAAACCAAGTTTATTCAGGGCCTCTATTTTGCTGGCCAAATCAACGGCACCACCGGTTATGAAGAAGCCGGAGCCCAGGGCTTGCTCGCGGGCATTAACGCGGCACTGCGCTCACAGGAGAAAAGTGAATGGTATCCACGCAGGGATGAAGCTTATCTGGGTGTGCTGGTGGACGATCTGATCACTATGGGCACCAGCGAGCCATACCGCATGTTTACCAGCCGCGCCGAGTACCGCCTGATTTTGCGCGAAGACAACGCCGATCTTCGATTGACCGAAGCCGGCCGCAAGCTCGGCCTGGTTGATGATGAGCGCTGGCAGAAATTCAATGACAAGTTTGAGGCCATTGCGACTGAGCGTAAACGCCTGGAAACCACCCGCATCCATCCTGCTACCGAGGCTGGTGAGCGCGCCAATGGCTTTCTCAAGCAGCCAATGACCCGGGATCACACCCTGGCGGAGCTGCTTCGTCGCCCGGAGGTTGTGTACAGCCATATTGCCGAGATCGGCGCCGCCCAGGCGGATGACCCGGTTGTGGCAGAGCAGGTGGAAATCGAAATCAAATACGAAGGCTACATTTCACGTCAGACCGAAGAAATTGAGCGCCTGCGCCGGAATGAGAACACCGCGCTGCCCATAGATCTGGATTACGATGTCATCGGCGGCCTGTCCAATGAGATAAAACAGAAACTGAAAGAGGTTCGCCCCGAAACGGTGGCTCAGGCCTCGCGGATTCAAGGGGTTACGCCGGCTGCGATCTCGCAGATTCTGGTAAACCTGAAAAAGCGCGAGCTTTTGCGCAAACAGAGCGCCTGAACACAGCCATGATCCAGACACTCTGGCAACGCCAACTCCGGGAGGGGCTGGCAGAGATGCAGCTTTCCCTGAGCGAAACCCGGCAACAACAGCTGCTGGCATTTCTGGCCCTGCTCAATAAATGGAACAAGGCATACAACCTCACGGCTGTGCGCAACGAAGGGGAGATGGTCTCCCGACAGTTGCTCGACAGCTTCAGCATTCTGCCTTGGGTAACCACGGAACATCTGCTCGACGTGGGTGCAGGTGGAGGCTTACCAGGTATCCCTCTGGCTATTGTGCTGCCAGAAACACGCTTCACCCTGCTGGACAGCAACGGTAAGAAAACCCGTTTTCTGAATCAGTGTGCGCTGGAGCTGGGTTTGAACAACGTGGACGTGATCCATGGCCGTGCCGAAGACTGCAAGCCGGAACAACCGTTCAGCCAGATAAGCAGCCGTGCGTTTACCGCGCTGGATAACCTGGTGGGTTGGTGTGGCGATCTGCTGGCAAATGAAGGCAGTTTCCTTGCCATGAAAGGTCAGTACCCGGATGATGAGGTAGCTGCCCTTCCTGCCGGCTGGCAGGTATCATCCAGCCATTCCCTTGAAGTCCCCGGCGCCGGCGGTGAGAGACACCTGCTGGTCGTGACCCGAGCAGAGCAGTAACTGTATTCAATAATAAGGAGGCGAGAGATGGCGCGCGTGATTGCAGTGACCAATCAAAAGGGTGGTGTTGGCAAAACCACCACTTGCGTCAACCTTGCCGCCTCACTGGCCGCCACCAAGCGCCGGGTTCTGCTGGTGGATATGGATCCCCAGGGCAACGCCACCATGGGCAGTGGCGTGGATAAAAGCGGGCTTGAGCTCTCAGGGTACGACCTGCTCACCAAACGAGCGACCGCGGCCGAGGTGATTGTCCATGCGGAAGCTTCCGGCTTCGATATCATGCCCTCGAATGGTGACCTGACAGCAGCGGAAGTGGCGCTGATGAACGAAATTGGCCGTGAGCACCGGCTGAGACTGGCCATCAACAGCGTCCGCGATAATTACGACTACGTTCTGATCGATTGCCCGCCCTCACTCAGCCTGTTAACCGTGAATGCGCTTTCTGCAGCTGACTCAGTGCTTATCCCCATGCAGTGTGAGTACTACGCATTGGAAGGTCTGGCCGCACTGATGAATACCGTGGAGCAGATCAAGGAAACGGTCAATCCGGATCTGGAAATTGAAGGCATTCTCAGAACCATGTACGACCCCCGGAACAGTCTTACTCTGGATGTGTCTGGCCAGCTTACCGAGTATTTCGGGGAAAAGGTCTATCGCGCTGTCATTCCACGCAACGTGCGTCTGGCCGAAGCACCCAGTTACGGAATGCCAGCACTGAAATACGATAAGGCATCCAAGGGCGCTATTGCTTACCTGGCGCTGGCCGGAGAAATGGTGCGCCGCCACAGGGCAGAAAAGACATCCGCGGAGGTTGCGGTGTAACATGGCGGCCTGTCTCTCTTAAAAGATGCACAACGACTATCAACGGGAAGAATGACTGATACCATGGCGGCGAAGAAACGAGGATTGGGCGAGCGCGGGCTGGGAGCCCTGCTGGCCGGATCCAGGGTTAACCTGGATCAGGAACTGAAAGACCACGACGGTGAGTTGCGACAGGTTCCCATCGATCTGATCCAGCGCGGCCGCTTTCAGCCACGTCGTGATATGGATCCCGCCGCTCTGCAGGAACTGGCGGATTCGATCCGTCAGCAAGGCGTAATGCAGCCTGTCGTGGTGAGGCCCATTGCCGAAGGCCGGTATGAGCTGATCGCCGGGGAGCGTCGTTGGCGCGCCACCCAGATGGCGGAACTGGACAGCATACCCGCTATTATCCGGGATGTTCCCGACGAAGCGGCCATCGCCATGGCGCTTATCGAGAACATTCAACGCGAAAACCTCAACCCTATTGAGGAAGCCTTCGCCCTTCAGCGCCTGCAGGAAGAGTTTGGCCTCACCCAGGCCCAGGTGGCCGAGGCTGTGGGTAAATCCCGCACCACCATCACTAACCTTTTGCGTCTGATAGGCCTGACCGAAGATGTACGTCTGATGCTGGAACACGGCGATCTCGAAATGGGCCATGGTCGCGCCATGCTGACACTCTCGCCGGAACAGCAGATGCAGGTCGCAAAACAGGTGGTCGCCAAGTCGCTGTCAGTGAGGCAGACTGAAGCGCTTGTGCGCCGGGTTCAGCAGGAAACGGCAACCGGTAAACCGGCTAAATCAGGGGCCATCGACCCCAACATCCGTTCCCTGCAGGATGATCTTGCCGAGCGTCTGGGAGCCAAAGTGTCCATTGCCCACGGGCAACGTGGCAAAGGCAAACTGGTCATTGAGTACAGTTCACTGGATGAGCTGGACGGCATTCTGGGGCATATCCGGTAAATCGGAAATAAAATCAGCGCCTTGGCTAAATAGCTGAAAACCACCAGATGTCGTGATACTAAAAGAAGGCAACCACAAGTTGTGTGATAGTTGCAGGTTTCTGGTACTATTCTGGTGAAATTTTGGCCAGGTTTCGCGCATAGGCTGGTTGAACACCTACTGCTTAAAACATATAATTTCGCGCGATTGGAATGATGGCTGGTGAAATGAAACCTCGGCGACATCAAATCACCTACGTTCCTTTGGCTCGCTGGCTGATCATTGAGTTCACAGGGCTTGTTGTTATCAGCCTGATCTGGTCGCTGCAAAGCTCTTTGGCCGGTTATTCCGCGTTTATCGGCGGTCTTATTTACATAGTGCCAAATGCCTGGTTTGTACATCGGGTTTATCGTTATCAGGGCGCCCGTCACGCGCGTCTTATGGTGGGAAATCTATTTCGGGCGGAATCCACCAAAATCGCCCTGACCGCTGTCTTTTTCGCGGCTGTATTCACTTTAATGGAGCCGGTACATGTGCCGGCTCTGTTATTCACTTTTGCTGTGATGGTTGTAGCAGGTGGCGCTTTGCGCTGGCTGATACGACCGCAAACACGGCGATGACTGGACGAGAGCAGAATGGCTGATACCCCAGTAGAGTATATAAAGCACCACCTCCAGAACCTGACGTATGGAAAGTTGGAAGCAGGCTATGAGCGCTTCGACGGCACCGTTGTGAGCGAAACCGGCTGGACCTTCGCGCGTACCGCGCGGGAAGCGTCTGACATGGGGTTTATGGCCGTACACGTAGACACTCTGGGCTGGTCAATAGCCATGGGCGTGTTGTTCCTGGGACTGTTCCGCTTTGTCGCCACGCGGGCTACCACCGGCGTGCCGGGTGGTTTGCAAAACCTTGTGGAAGTGACTGTTGAATTTATCGAGAACCTGGTTCGCGACGGCTTCCACGCCCGCAACCCGCTTATTGCGCCGCTGGCTCTGACCGTTTTCGTCTGGATTTTCCTGATGAACCTGCTCAAGCTGATCCCGGTTGATTACATCCCGACATTGGCCCAAGCCATGGGGCTTGAGTATTTCAAGATTGTTCCGACGACGGATCCCAACGCGACCTTTGGCATATCCATTGGCGTGTTCTTGCTGATTATCTTTTACAGCCTGAAAGTGAAAGGCATTACCGGTTTCGCCAAGGAACTGGGTATGCAGCCGTTCAACCACTGGGCGCTGATCCCGGTGAACCTGGTGCTGGAGATACTGGTACTGATTGTGAAGCCCATCAGCCTGGCGTTGCGTCTGTTCGGTAACATGTACGCCGGTGAAGTTGTGTTTATCCTGATTGCGCTGCTGCCGTTGTGGGCACAGTGGACACTGAACGTGCCCTGGGCCATTTTCCATATTCTGGTAATTCCGCTGCAGGCCTTTATTTTCACAATGCTGACAATAGTTTATCTTGCATCGGCACACGAAGAACACTGATTACCCGTTAAAAAGCAAACCCTTAACTATCTGAAAAACTGAGGAGTTCTCAATGGAAATGGTATTTATCGCAGCATCGATCATCATTGGTTTTGGCGCCCTGGCCACCGGTATTGGCTTCGGTATTCTGGGTGGCAAGCTGCTCGAAGCTACTGCTCGTCAGCCTGAAATGGCCAACCAGCTGCAGGTTAAAACCTTCATCATGGCCGGCCTGCTAGATGCTGTTCCAATGATCGGTGTTGGTATTGCGATGTACCTGATCTTCGTTGTTGCTGGCTAACACAGCCTCTAGATGCGGGCGCTGTTCTGATCTTTATCAGATCCGGGCGCCCGGTTTTTTGGTCTCCAGCACGCAACGAATAGCAAGAGGTATATTGCCGTGAATATAAACCTTACGTTGATAGGGCAATCGATTGCCTTCGCTATTTTCGTCTGGTTCTGCGTGAAATATGTTTGGCCGCCGATCACGGCTGCCATGCAAGCGCGCCAGAAGAAAATTGCAGATGGTCTTTCTGCTGCTGATCGGGCCTCGCTGGATCTTGAGCTAGCTCAGGAAAAAGCCGCCCAGCAAATGCATCAAGCCAAAGAAGACGCTGCTGCTCTTATCGATCAGGCAAACAAGCGCGCCGCCCAGATTGTGGAATCATCCAAAGACGATGCCCGCAAAGAAGGTGAAAAGCTCCTCGAGCAAGCCCGGGCGGAAATTCAACAGGAGCGTGTTCAGGCTCGCGACGCACTCAGAACAGAAGTGGCATTGCTTGCCATTGCCGGTGCCGAGAAGATTCTGGAAACCTCTGTCGATGCCAAAGCTCACAGCGAGATGCTGGACAAGCTGGCAGCACAACTCTAAGCGAGGGTCCCATGGCAGAACTGATTACGTTAGCCCGGCCCTACGCGAAAGCCGTTTTTGATGCCGCTAAAGAGCAAGACACCGTTGGATCCTGGGATCAGGCTCTTGCTCTTGTCGGTCTGCTGGCAGCGGACGGCGCTGTGAAGAAAATTCTGGCCAATCCTGGCCTGTCTGAGCAACGCAAGGCAGAACTGTTCTTCGATACTGCTGAAGAACAGTTGCCCGAAGCGCTCAGAAACTTCCTGTTGATTCTTGCTGAAAACAAGCGCCTGGCGTTGCTGCCGGAAATTTCAACTCTGTTCACCTTCTACCGCGCCGAACTTGAGCGCACGGTAAATATGAAGGTAAGCACAGCGTTTGAAATGACTCCCGAAGAGCAGCAAAAGCTGGCAGAAGCATTGTCCAGGAAACTGGAGCGTAAAGTCGCCCTGGAAACCGCTGTTGATCGCTCGTTGATCGGTGGCGTGGTGGTAAATACCGGCGATCTGGTTATTGACGCTTCAGTCCGTGGCAAGCTGGCCAAAATGGCTAAAGCTCTGGGCTCCTGATTTCAGCAAAAGGTTTGAGGACAAAGGCATGCAGCAACTGAATCCATCCGAGATCAGTGACATCATCAAAAAGAGAATCGAAAAGCTCGATATCTCTTCTGAAGCAAAAAATGAAGGCACCATTCTGTCTGTTGCAGACGGTATTGTGCTGATTCACGGCCTGGCCGACGTTATGTCTGGCGAAATGATTGAATTTGCCAACGGCTCATTCGGCATGGCGCTGAACCTGGAGCGTGACTCTGTCGGCGCCGTGGTACTGGGCGATTACGAAGACCTGGCCGAAGGCCAGAAAGTCCGTTGCACGGGTCGTATTCTTGAAGTTCCGGTTGGCCCGGAATTGTTGGGCCGCGTTGTTGACGGTCTGGGTAACCCGATCGATGGCAAGGGCGAGCTGGGCACCAGCATGACCGAGCCGGTCGAAAAAGTTGCGCCGGGTGTTATTGAGCGTCAGTCCGTTGACGAGCCGGTACAGACCGGCCTGAAAGCCATCGACACCATGGTGCCGATCGGCCGAGGCCAGCGTGAGCTGATCATTGGTGACCGTCAGATCGGTAAGACCGCTGTCGCCATCGACGCGATCATCAACCAGAAGAACACTGGCATTAAGTGTGTCTACGTTGCCATCGGCCAGAAGCAGTCTTCGATTGCTGCGGTTGTACGCAAGCTGGAAGAGCACGGTGCAATGGACCACACCATCGTGGTTGCTGCTGGCGCCGCAGATCCGGCGGCCATGCAGTTTCTGGCGCCTTACTCCGGTACCACCATGGGCGAATACTTCCGCGACCGCGGTGAAGACGCTCTGATCGTATACGATGACCTGTCAAAACAGGCCGTTGCTTACCGTCAGATCTCCCTTCTGCTGCGTCGTCCGCCAGGTCGTGAAGCTTATCCGGGTGACGTTTTCTATCTGCACTCCCGTCTGTTGGAGCGTGCATCCCGTGTAAATGCGGACTACGTTGAGAAGTTCACCAACGGTGAAGTGAAAGGCAAGACCGGTTCTTTGACCGCACTGCCAATCATCGAAACCCAGGCGGGTGACGTGTCGGCTTTCGTACCGACCAACGTAATCTCCATTACCGACGGCCAGATCTTTCTTGAAACCAACCTGTTCAACTCCGGTATTCGTCCGGCTATGAACGCCGGTATCTCGGTATCGCGGGTAGGTGGTGCAGCTCAGACCAAGATCATGAAGAAACTGGGCGGTAACATCCGTCTGGCTCTGGCTCAGTATCGCGAGCTTGCAGCTTTTGCCCAGTTTGCCTCGGATCTGGACGATGCTACACGTAAGCAGCTTGAACACGGTCAGCGCGTAACGGAATTGATGAAGCAGAACCAGTACAGCCCGATGACTGTGGCTGAAATGGGTACTGTTCTGTACGCCGCCAACGAAGGCTTCCTCGATGATGTAGACGTCACCAAGGTTGTCGACTTTGAAGCCCAGTTGTTGGATTGGGTGCGGTCAGAGCAAAAAGAACTGCTTGAGAAGATCGGTGCCGCCGGCAACTACAACGATGACGTTGCCGCAGATCTCAAAGCTGCGCTGGAGAAATTCAAGACCACTCAAACCTGGTAACACCGCTGGCCCGCTGCGGCGGGCCTGTTGGTCCAAATGAGTGTCTAACTTGAAAGGGCAGTGATCTATGGCCATCGGAAAAGAAATACGTAACCAGATCGGCAGCATCAAGAGCACGCAGAAAATCACCAGCGCCATGGAAATGGTGGCGGCGAGTAAGATGCGCAAAGCTCAGGAACGCATGCGGGCAACTCGCCCTTATGCGGAGAAGATGCGCCAGGTAATTGGACATATTGCCAAGTCCAACAAGGATTACCGTCACCCGTTCATGATTGAGCGTGAGGTGAAACGTGTAGGCTACATCGTTATCTCCTCTGACCGCGGCTTGTGTGGTGGTTTGAACAGCAATGCGTTCAAATTGCTGGTGCGCGAAATGCGTGACTGGAAAAACAAAGGTGTGGCGATTGATCTCTGCGCCATCGGACAGAAAGGCGCTTCGTTTTTCCGCAGCTACGGTGGCAACGTGGTCGCGGCGCTAACGCACATCGGTGACGACCCCAGCGCGGAAGTTCTGATCGGTAACGTCAAGGTGATGCTCGATTCGTTCAGTGACGGGAAAATTGATCGCCTGTACCTGGTGAGTAATGAATTCGTCAACACCATGACGCAAATGCCGAAAGCAGAGCAATTACTGCCGCTGCCGGAAGGTGTGGAAGAAGATATCGGTACCCAGTGGGATTACATTTACGAGCCGGATGCACGTCCGATTCTCGACGGGCTACTGCCACGCTATATTGAGTCCCAGGTGTATCAGGGCGTGGTAGAAAATCTGGCTTGCGAACAGGCTTCCCGAATGATTGCCATGAAGAGTGCTACCGATAACGCCGGTGACATCATCAAAGACCTGCAGTTGGTCTACAACAAAGCTCGTCAGGCAGCCATCACGCAAGAGATTTCGGAAATTGTGAGCGGCGCGGCATCGGTCTGATCCGCCACAATCCTACTGGTATTATTGACTATGAAGATAACGAGGAACCGAGCATGAGTAGCGGACACATCGTTCAGATCATTGGCGCGGTTATCGACGTGGAATTCCCACGTGACGCCGTTCCAGGCATTTACGACGCACTGCTGCTTGAAGGTGGCGAAACAACACTGGAAGTCCAGCAGCAGCTGGGCGACGGCGTTGTTCGCACCATCGCGATGGGCAGCACCGAAGGCCTGAAGCGTGGCCTGAAAGCAGAAAACACACACAAGCCGATTTCGGTACCCGTGGGCACCCAGACTCTGGGCCGCATCATGGACGTTCTGGGCCGTCCTATCGACGAGGCGGGCCCTATCGGTGAAGAAGAGCGTTGGGCTATCCACCGCAAAGCACCCAGTTATGCAGACCAGGCCGCTTCTGCCGACCTGCTGGAAACCGGCATCAAGGTTATCGACCTGATCTGCCCGTTCGCCAAGGGTGGTAAAGTTGGCCTGTTCGGCGGCGCTGGTGTAGGCAAAACCGTTAACATGATGGAGCTGATCAACAACATCGCGAAAGAGCACTCCGGTCTCTCCGTATTCGCAGGTGTTGGTGAGCGGACTCGTGAAGGTAACGACTTCTACTACGAAATGAAGGACTCCAACGTTCTTGATAAAGTAGCGATGGTCTACGGCCAGATGAACGAGCCCCCGGGAAACCGTCTGCGTGTTGCCCTGACCGGTCTCACCATGGCCGAGAAGTTCCGTGACGAAGGTCGTGACGTACTGTTGTTCGTAGACAACATCTACCGTTACACCCTGGCGGGTACGGAAGTATCTGCACTGCTGGGCCGTATGCCTTCCGCGGTAGGTTATCAGCCGACTCTGGCCCAGGAAATGGGTGAGTTGCAGGAGCGTATTACCTCCACCAAGACTGGCTCTATCACGTCTATTCAGGCGGTATACGTACCGGCGGATGACTTGACTGACCCGTCTCCGGCCACCACCTTCTCCCACCTTGACGCCACAGTGGTACTGAGCCGTGACATCGCTTCCAAGGGTATTTACCCGGCGATCGATCCGCTTGACTCCACCTCACGTCAGCTGGATCCGCTGGTGATCGGTGAGCAGCATTATTCGATTGCCCGTGGTGTGCAGAACGTACTGCAGCGCTACAAGGAACTGAAAGACATTATCGCCATTCTGGGTATGGACGAGCTGTCAGAAGAAGACAAGCAAATCGTTTCCCGCGCCCGTAAGATTGAGCGGTTCCTGTCTCAGCCATTCCACGTTGCCGAAGTATTTACCGGTTCGCCGGGCAAGTACGTGTCTCTGAAAGAGACCATCAGCAGCTTTGAAGGCATCCTTAATGGTGACTATGATGATATGCCTGAACAGGCATTCTACATGGTTGGCGGCATGGACGAAGCCATCGAAAAAGCGAAGGCCATGAAAGCGAAAGAAGCTAAGTAATCCTCTTTCAATTTCTGACCCAAGAGGCTTAGAGATATGGCTATGACTGTACATTGTGACGTCGTAAGTGCTGAGAAGAAGATTTACTCCGGCTTGGTAGAGATGCTTATTGCTACTGGCACCGAGGGTGAGTTGGGCATTCAGTTTGGCCATGCTCCGTTGCTGTCCGCGCTCAAACCGGGGGCAGTCCGGATCATCAAACAGGGTGGCGAAGAGGAGATTCTGTACGTGTCCGGGGGATACCTGGAAGTACAGCCGAATCTTGTGACCCTGATGGCTGACACGGCGGTGCGTGCGAAAGACGTTGATGAGGCTGCAGCATTGCAGGCTCAGAAAGACGCCGAAGCAACACTGGCGAATAAAACGGGTGAGTTCGAGTATTATCGTGCTGCCGCGGAGCTGGCCGAAGCGGCCGCTCAGTTGCGTACTTTGCAGAAGCTGCGCAAGAACGTTCGCTAGAACGGTTTGCAAGAGCTTGCCCCGAAAAGCCGCATCCCGCATGGGTGGCGGGTGCTGTTTCGCCCTACAAGGTGACTACAGCACCGGTTTCCATTGCACGGATGCGGCTTTTTTATTGACGTAAATTTTATTGATATCACCTTTATTGATATCGCCTTTATTGACACCACTTCGACCACGTAAGGGAGCTGTTGCCCCATGTCACCGTTGCATGTTGTTATTCTGGCTGCCGGCCAGGGATCAAGGATGAAATCATCGCTGCCGAAGGTACTGCACAAGGTGGCAGGGCGACCCATGCTTCATCACGTGATCGATACGGCACTTACTCTGGGTGCCGAGAGAATACATGGGGTGATTGGACACGGCGCTGATCAGGTAAAAGCTGCCACTAAAGAGTACAGTGTTAGCTGGGTGATGCAGGAACAGCAGCTAGGGACCGGCCATGCCGTCGCGCAGACGCTGCCGGAGTTGCCGGATGATGCTCGGGTACTGGTACTTTACGGTGACGTACCGCTGACCACAGCGGACACGCTGCAGGGGCTGGTTCAGGATCTCGACGAACAAACTCTGGGGCTGTTAACCGTTACCCTGGGCAATCCCCAGGGCTACGGCCGTATCCTGCGCAACGACGCCGGCAAGGTCACTGCGATTGTGGAGCAAAAAGACGCAAGCGCAGACCAGCTGGCGATTTGCGAAGTGAACACCGGTATTCTCGCCGTCAGCGCACGGCACCTTAAAACCTGGTTGCCCCAGCTATCCAGCAGTAACGCCCAGGGTGAGTACTACCTCACTGACATCATTGCCATGGCCGTGCAGGCAGATATGGCCGTGAACGTGGCTCAACCGGGTAATCCGTTCGAGGTGCAGGGCGTCAATAACCGTCTGCAGCTGGCCGAGCTGGAGCGCTGGTATCAAAGCCGGGAGGCCGAGCGCCTGATGACCGAAGGTGCCACCCTCGCTGATCCGGCACGGGTAGATGTGCGCGGCGAACTCACGATTGGCAACGACGTGTTGATTGATGTGAACGTGGTGTTCAACGGCAAGGTGACGTTGGGCAGCCATGTGTCCATCGGCCCAGGTTGTGTGATTACCGATGCCAACATAGCCGATGGCGCACAGATTCATGCCCACAGCGTGATCGAGCAAGCCACTGTGGGCCCCAGTGCCCAGGTCGGGCCCTTTGCGCGCCTCCGTCCTGGCACACAACTGGCGGCAAACACCAAGGTGGGTAATTTTGTTGAAACCAAAAAAGCCATCGTCGGTGAGGGGAGCAAAATTAACCACCTCAGCTACGTTGGTGATGCTACGCTGGGGACCGATGTAAACGTGGGTGCAGGCACAATCACCTGCAACTACGATGGTGTAAATAAATACCAGACAGTGTTGGGCGATAGCGTGTTTGTTGGTTCCAACAGCTCGCTGGTTGCGCCCGTTACGGTTGCTGCTGGCGCCACTGTTGGTGCCGGGTCCACCATCACCAAGGATGTGCCAGAGGATCAGCTGGCGGTAGCCAGGGGCCGGCAGCGCAACATTTCCAGTTGGCAGAAGCCGGAAAAACACTGAGCACGAATTTTCCAGACTTTTTACCACCAGTTTTATTACGAACAGGACAAACAGCATGTGTGGCATTGTAGGTGCAGTTTCGGAACGGGACGTCCAAGGCATTCTTCTTGAAGGCCTGCGCCGCCTCGAATACCGGGGATACGATTCTGCCGGTATGGCGGTTCTGGACGGCAAAAGCGTTGTTCAGCGCGCTCGGGAAGTCGGCAAGGTAGCGTCGCTGGCGGCTGCTATCGAAACCAATCCGCTTTCAGGCGACCTGGGCATTGCCCACACCCGGTGGGCCACCCACGGTGAGCCATCACAGCTCAACGCCCACCCGCACATGTCCGGCGACCGCCTGGCCATTGTTCACAATGGAATCATCGAGAACTATCAGGAGCTGCGTGAAGAACTGAAGGCCGACGGCTTTGAGTTTACCTCCCAGACCGATACCGAAGTGGTCGTGCACCTGATCGAAAAGAACTACCGCGAACTTGGCAAGCTTTACGATGCCGTGAAGACCTCCATCACCCGCCTTCGCGGTGCCTACGCTCTGGCCGTGGTGCATGCCGACGAGCCCGATCACATGGTGGTCTGCAGGGAAGGTAGCCCGCTCGTCGTAGGCGTGGGTATCGGTGAGAACTTTATCGCTTCGGATCAGCTTGCACTGCTGCCCGTGACCGACCGTTTCATGTTTCTGGAAGAGGGCGATCTCGCCGATATCCGCCGCGACAGCGTTAAGATACATGATCGTGAGGGTACGTTGGTTGAGCGCGCCATCAGCCGTTTTGAGCACAGTGCAGACTCAGCAGACAAAGGCGAATACCGGCACTTCATGCTCAAGGAAATCAACGAGCAGCCAAGAGTCATCAAGGCTACCATGGAAGGCCGTGTGACAGAGTCGCGGGTACTGGAGCAGGCGCTTGGTACGGCGGCTGGAGACCTGTTGAAAGATATCCGCCACGTTCAGATCATTGCCTGTGGCACCAGCTATCACGCCGGAATGGTGGCCCGCTACTGGATTGAAGATCTGGCGGGCGTACCTTGCTCCGTGGAGGTGGCCTCCGAGTTCCGCTATCGCAAACACGTGATCCAGAAAGACACGCTGTTCCTGTGCATTTCCCAGTCCGGTGAAACGGCCGATACCCTGGCGGCGCTGCGCCAGGCCAAAAAAGCCGGCTTCCGTGCCGCGCTGGCCATCTGTAACGTGCCGGGTAGCTCGCTGGTGCGGGAATCCGACCTTGTGATCATGACCCAAGCCGGGCCGGAAATTGGCGTTGCCTCCACGAAGGCCTTTACCACTCAGCTGGTAGCTTTGCTTATTTTTACCCTGGCATTGGCCCGTAAAAACGGCCTCAGTGAAGAACGGGAAGCGGAGATTGTTAAAGCATTGCACCTGGTGCCCGGCCAGGTCAGCGATGTATTGGCCCTGGACGGCGAGATCGCAGAGATGTCCAAGCGGTTTATGGACAAAAACCATGCCCTGTTCCTGGGCCGTGGCTCTCAGTTCCCGGTAGCGATGGAAGGCGCGCTGAAACTGAAAGAAATCTCTTACATCCACGCAGAAGCCTATCCCGCCGGCGAACTGAAGCATGGGCCGCTGGCATTGGTTGACAGTGAAATGCCCGTGATCACCGTTGCACCCAACAACAGCATGGCCGAGAAGCTGAAATCGAATCTGGAAGAAGTTCGTGCCCGTGGTGGTGAACTGTTCGTGTTTGCTGATCGTGCCGCGAATGTGAAGCCGGAAGAAAATACCCACGTAGTGCAGCTGCCGGAAGTGCACGAAATCACGGCTCCGATTGTCTATACCGTCCCGTTACAGCTGCTTTCGTACCACGTGGCAGTGCTCAAGGGCACGGATGTGGACCAGCCCAGAAACCTGGCGAAAAGCGTGACGGTTGAATAGCGCCGGTTGAAAGGCGCTATTTCATTATGAAAATCAAGTCGCTGGAAACCTTTTTCTGGATTGCCAAACTCGGCAGTTTTCGAGCGGCAGCAAAAAAACTCTACGCGTCACAACCGACGATTTCTGCCCGAATCTCCGGCCTGGAAGATGAGCTCGGCATAGAGCTCTTTGACCGTTCTGGCCGGAATGCCGTTCTCACCGCTGAAGGTCGGCAGGTGCTGTCTTACGCCGAAAAAATTCTCCAGCTCCATGCTGAATTACTTGAAAGCGTTGCCAGCCCGGATGCCATTCAGGGCACTATACGTCTGGGTGTTGCAGAAACCGTTGCTTACACCTGGCTGCCGGAGTTGATAGAAAGCATCAGTGAAACCTACCCGGCGATAAACCTGGAACTGGATGTTGATATCTCGGTCAATCTTTCAGAAAAGCTGCTGAAACGGGAGATTGATATCGCATTCTTTATCGGTGAGGTGAAGCAGGAGGGTTTTTTCAATATGCCTTTCTATAGCTACCCGCTGATCTGGGTTGTCAGCCCCAAACTGGCGCTACCTCCCGAGCCCATAAGCCTCTCGGAACTGGCAAAACTCCCGATTATTACCTATCCGAGAATGAGCGAGCCTCACGTCAATATTCGCTCATTGATCAATACAATGAGCAACTCCACCCAGATTCATTCCAGCTCTTCGCTATCCACCATCATCCGCATGGCGTTAGATGGCATCGGGGTGAGCGCCTTGCCAAAGGAAATCATCAAAAACGAACTCGCAACGGGGCAGCTCCGCGAGTTCGCGGTGGAGGCCAGTATTCCCGATCTGGTGTTTAATATGGCGTATTGCACAGCACCGGGCGCGAATGTTGTGCGGGCGGTAGTCGACCTTTCTCTCAAGATTGTCGCGCCCAAGCCCTTCTAAAGTAGACACTATGTCTGTCTGATCAGCTTTATCTATCAAAGTTGATTCTAAAATTCGATTTGTGCTTATCAGTGTCTCTCACTAGCCTTAAGAAAAAGTAAAATAAGGCTGAATCATGGTTTCGTCAGATCGCGCCCAGCGTTTTATTACGCCCGAAGATGTCAGGCAGGCAGCCCGTAACGGTTCGCTGGTCGGCTCGACAGCCGGCATGGCCAACGGTTTTGTTCAGGTCAATCTGGTCATATTGCCGGAAGAGCAAGCCAATGGTTTTCTGCGCTTCTGCCAGGCAAACCCGAAGCCTTGCCCAGTGTTGGCGGTCAGTGAGCCGGGTGCAAGGCAGTGCGATGTGTTGGGCGAGGATCTGGATATTGCCCGGGATGTGCCTTCCTACCGTATTTACCGCAATGGCAAATTCGACGGCACGCTGAACGACGTGTCAGAGGTGTGGCGCGATGACCTGGTGACCTTTGCCATTGGCTGCTCATTCAGCTTTGAGAATGCTCTGCTGCAAAATGGCGTGCCGGTTCGGCACATTGAGGAAGGGCGCAATGTGCCCATGTACAAGACCTCGATTCCCCTGCACCCGGGGGGAGGATTCAGCGGGAACATGGTTGTGTCCATGCGCCCCTTCCGTGCCGCAGCCGCTATCCGCGCGGTTCAGATCACCACGCGTTTTCCCCAGACCCACGGCGCACCTGTGCACCTTGGCGATCCTTCATTGATCGGAATAGAGAATCTTGGTTCACCTGATTACGGAGATGCGGTCTCTGTAGCCGGTGATGAGATACCGGTTTTCTGGGCCTGTGGGGTTACACCACAGCAGGTTCTCATGGATTCGGGGATCGAATTTGCGATTACACACACACCGGGCCACATGTTGGTCACGGACATTCCTGAAAGCCAGGTAGCTTTGTTTTAAGGCTGTCCTGCCACCGTTGTAACACCAAAATAAATAGAAGAGGAAGAAGGCAATGACGACAAGAAAATATCTCGTATCCGCAGTGACCGCCGTAATGTTTGCTGCCACAGCACAGGCATCGGCCCAAGAGCTGGACAAGACCAGTATTTCCTATGTTGGAAGCTGGAGCAGTCTGTCCCTGTACAAAAACTTCGAAAAACCTTTCTGGCAGGAGCACGTACCCGAAGCTTCTGACGGGCGCATCAACACCGAGGTGACTACCTTTGACCAGATGGGTCTTGGCGGAGGTGAGGTATACCGTTTAATGGCGCGCAACGTCATTGATGTCACCTCTACCGTGGCCGACTACGCAGTGGAAGATGCCCCAGAGCTTGAAGGGCTGGATATGCCAATGATGGCTCCGGACGTGGAGACCGCACGAAAGATAGCCGACGCGTATCGGCCCGTGCTCGCCGATGCGTTTGTCGCGCGCTTCGACAACGCAAAATTGCTCGCCATAGCGCCATACCCCTCGCAGGTAGTGTTCTGCAACACAGAAATCAAAGGGCTCGCAGACCTGAAAGGCAAAAAAATCCGTGCCAGCGGGCGCACCACGGCCGAGTTCGTACAAGCCCTGGGCGCTGAAGGCATAACACTGAATTTCAGTGAAGTACCGGGTGCCTTGCAGCGCGGTGTTATCGACTGTGCGGTCACAGGGTCGCTCTCAGGCTACAGCTCTGGCTGGCAGGAGGTGTCAACGCACCTCTATCCGTTGCCTGTAGGCGGTTGGGATTACGTGCTCACGGCAATGAATGGCAAGAAGTGGGCTTCGCTGTCGGCAGACACCCAGAAGTGGCTGCAGAATGAGATTCAGACCAACTATGAAGATCTCGTGTGGGAGTCTGCCGTTGAGGAAACGCGGGAAGGTATCGCCTGCCTGACCGGTAACGGTGAGTGCGCGCGTGGTGAGCCGGGGGATATGGTTCTGGTTGAGGCAACCGACGCTGACTTCACTGAAGTTTCACGTCATTTGCAGGCAACACTGCTGCCCAACTGGGCTGATCGTGTTGATCAGAAGTGGGTTGATCGCTGGAACGAGACCATCGGCAAGGTAACGGGTCTTAAAGCGGCCAAGTAATACGTTGGTCAGTTGAAAGAACGGGGGCTGTCTCAGACAGCCCCCGTTCGCCCTGGAGAATCCTATGTTACGACAGATCAATAGCGGGCTGGACCGACTGCTTGTCGGTGTAGATATCGGATCATTGTGGATGGCCCGCGCCGCGGGACTTCTTATTCTGTTGACCGTTGGCCTGGTCACAACCGAGGTGCTCACGCGCCAGATTTTTGGTCGATCGAGTGTTCACGCCACCGAGCTGACGGGTTACATCATGGCCATCAGCTCGAGCTGGGCTTTTGCCTACACCCTTATGCGCAAAGCTCATATTCGTATCGATGCCTTGTATCTGACGCTGCCGACCAGTGTGCGCAGCGTGCTTGATCTTATTGCCATGCTGTCGCTTGCGCTGTTCTGTGTGCTGATTGTGGGCGCCGCGTTCGAGGTGGCCCATCATTCCTATTCTGGTGGTTCCCGGGCAAACACCCCTCTTGGTACGCCCATCTGGATACCGCAGCTGCTTTGGCTGATTGGCCTTGTCTGGTTCAGCATTGCGGTCGTCTTGCTGTCTCTTCGCGTGCTGTTTGGTTTATTGAGCGGCAACATCGAGGATGTGCAAAGAATTGCCGGCAGCCAAACGCTTGATGAGCAGATTGCCGACGAGAACAGAGAGGCTGCCCAATGATTCTTACTTCGCTGATTGTTTTGCTGGTGCTGCTTATTCTCAGTGTTCCGGTCGCAGCCACACTGATTGTGTTGGCGCTGTTTCTTGATGAGTTCTTTTCTCCCTTCCCGCTGATTAACGCGATGGGAGATGTGTTGTGGTCGGCGTCAGACAGTTTTCTGCTGATCGCCATACCGCTGTTTATATTGCTGGGTGAGATCCTGGTTCGAACCGGGATTGCCAAGAGCACCTATCGAGCGCTTGAAAGTTGGCTTTCCTGGCTACCCGGCGGGCTGCTTCATGCCAATATTGCTACCGCCACGCTGTTTTCCGCAACGTCCGGCTCCAGTGTTGCGACGGCTGCCACCATCGGTACCGTTGCCATTCCCCAGGGCAAGGCAATGAACTACGATCCGAAGCTGTTTACCGGCTCGATTGCTGCCGGGGGCACGCTGGGAATCATGATTCCGCCGTCAATCAACCTGATCGTTTATGGCTTTCTTACTGAAACCTCAATTCCAAAGCTGTTTGCAGCCGGGCTGGTACCGGGCTTGCTGTTGGCGTTCCTGTTTGTTCTGGGCACGGCGTTGATCTGTCTTTGGCGGCCATCACTCGGCGGGCCCAGCACTCATCACTCCTGGGGTGAGCGTATTGCAGGGCTGACCAGCCTGGTGCCGGTATTGGCGCTGTTCGGTATCGTTGTCGGTTCGATTTACGCAGGCTGGGCAACGCCCACGGAAGCTGCCTCTCTGGGTGTAATTGGCGCGCTTCTGATTGCTCTGATCATGGGGAAGCTGAGCAAGAGTGTTGTTATGGAAGCCCTCGAGGGCACCATGCGCACAACCGGTATGATCGTGCTCATCATCATCGCCTCGTATTTCCTTAACTTTGTGCTGGCCTCGACGGGCATTACCCGTGAATTGAGCTCGTTTCTGGAGTCGGCCGGCCTTGGGCCCTACATGACGTTAATGCTCATTATTGGCTTGTACATCATTTTGGGCTTTTTCATCGAAACACTGTCGCTGATGGTAATCACCATTCCGATTGTTGCACCCATCATTATTGCATTGGGTTTTGATCCGATCTGGTTCGGCATTCTGTTGATTCTTCTGATCGAAATGGCCCTGATTACACCGCCGGTGGGATTGAACCTGTATGTGGTGCAGAGCGTTCGTAAAGGGGGCACGTTCAACGATGTGATGATCGGAGCCATGCCATATGTCGGATTCATGATGGTCATGGTCGTACTGCTCGTGCTTTTCCCGGCACTGGCGCTGTATTTACCCGGGATATTGAACTGATTAATCATCCATAAACAGCAACAACAGGATTCTTTCATGACAACGTTTTATTTGGCAGATACCAACGACGCCCTCGAAATTGATGTCGAGGAGCTCATTATTGCCGGATGGGCAGGCCGTGAGCAGGCGGGCATTGATGAGCACATTGAAGAACTCAAGGCGATTGGTGTTACGCCGCCTTCAAGCACGCCTTTGTTCTACCGCGTATCGGCGGACCAACTGACAACAGCTGAAACCGTGCAGGTATTGGGTGGTGAATCCAGCGGAGAAGTGGAAGTTGTTCTGATTGGCACCGAACAGGGCACGTATGTCGGCATTGGCTCGGATCATACCGATCGGGAAGCCGAGGCCTGGTCTGTGGCACATTCCAAGCAGGTGTGTGCCAAGCCTGTGGGCCAAAAGCTGTGGACGCTGGAAAGTGTGATTGATCACTGGGATGATCTGAAAATATCGTCCTACGCAACGTTTGAGGGTGAAGAGGTGCTTTACCAGCAGGGCGATGTTACGGGCCTGTTGCACCCGAAGGACCTGCTGCAGCGGTTTGGCCAGGATGCGCCGAAGCTCGCGCCGGGCCAGGTCATGCTGTGTGGTACCCTGCCGGTCATTGGTGGCGTGCGCCCTTCCGAAGCTTTCCGCATGGTTCTTGAGGATCCGGTAACGGGCCGGAAACTCGAGCATTTTTATCATATAAAGACGTTATCGGTGGTGAAATGAAGCAACAGTCTGGCCTGGCGCCTGTGGACATGTCAGAGGCGACCTTAGCGTCGCTGCTTGACGGGATGCATCAGAACAAGTGGCATGCGAGCCAGTTGCTCGAAGCTTGTCTGGACAACATTGACCGACACGATGATCCCGCGAATCAGGTCTATACCGCTCGCTTTGACCGCACAGCAAGAGCCGAAGCCGCCGCGATAGACGCACTCCAGAAGGGCAGGGTTCCTCTGGGTGAGCTCGCGGGGCTGCCGATAGCGCTCAAGGTTTTGTTTGATGTGGCGGGAGAGGTGACCCACTCCGGATCCAAATGGTGGAAACAGCCGGCACAGAGTGATGCGTTGATTGTTTCCCGCCTGCGCCGGGCGGGTGCGGTTATAACAGGACACACCAACATGACGGAGTTCGCCTACTCCGGGCTCGGGCTCAATCCGCACTATGGCGCGCCGGCGAACCCGCTGGCGCCGGGGCGGATATCCGGCGGCTCCTCATCCGGCGCTGCCTCAGCTGTGGCTCACGGAATGGCAGTTGCTGCTGTTGGCAGTGATACCGGGGGTTCGGTGCGTATTCCTGCTGCCTTCTGCGGTCTGGTCGGGTTCAAACCTTCCCAACAACGAATCCCCCGCGAGGGTTCCTTCCCGTTATCCGACAGTCTCGATTCCATAGGCCCGATTGCACGTAGCGTTGAATGCTGCGCACGTATTGACGCAGTGCTTGCGGGCCATCGCTGGCAACCGGGCGTGCCGGTTGATCTGCGCGGGCGTCGCTTTGTGGTGCCGACCAATTACATGATGAACGACGTGTCTCCGGGTGTTGCTGAGGCGTTTTCCCGCAGCCTTCGTACGCTGAGAGATTGCGGGGCCCATATTGAAGAGGCACATGCACCGGTGCTGGACGCACTGCCTGAACTGCTGGAAGGGGGCGGATTCACCGCAGCTGAAAGCTACCACATTCATCGCGAATGGCTGCAGCAGCACGGCGATGAATACGACCCTCGCGTACGCACACGCATGGAAAGAGGCGCGGGCATCAGTGCAGCGGATTATCTGGACTTGCTTCACCGCCGGGCAGAACGGAAAAAACAGGCCGACGAGTGGCTTGCCGCCTATGACGGGCTTCTTGCACCAACCGTTCCGGTTGAGCCGCCACTGCTCACGGAGCTTGAGAGCGACGAGGATTATGCGCGCCTGAACCTGCTGATTCTGCGCAACCCCACCGTGGTGAATCTGTTGGATCTGTGCGCGATCACGCTACCCAACCATCGCCCCGGTGATTTGCCAAGCGGGCTGATGCTGGTTGGCCGTAATGGTTCGGATGGTTCCGTGCTTGGAATCGCGCAAGCAATGGAAAAGGCACTGCATCCGTGAGCCATAAGCCGGCGTTGCGTAATCCGAGGCTCGAATCCGCAGGGTTGGATAGCTGGATCGTGAGGCTGTTCGAGGATATTGACGAGCACAATCTGCCGTGGTTATCCGCGCTGTCGCGTCGATGCGAGCAGGCGTTTGGCGATGCGCTGATTGATCTGGTGCCTTCCTATACCACGCTTCTTGTTGTTTTTGATCCGCTTAGGGTATCGCCATCTGAGGCCCGCACGTTGATTAGCCGGATACTCGCAGATCTGGAACCCGATGACAGCGCCCATGCGGGGGAGATACACGAGCTCCAGACCTGGTACGACCCCAGCGTAGGCCCGGAGCTGTCACGGGTGGCCAAGCACGCAGGTATGTCGGTTAATGAGGTAGTCGACGCTCACAGCCAGCAGGTGTATCGGGTGTTTGCGTTGGGGTTTGCCCCCGGTTTTGCTTTTATGGGATTAACCGATCCCCGCCTTGAATGTGCAAGGCTTGATACACCCCGCCGGCGTGTACCGCCTGGGAGCGTGGCCATGGCGGGCCGCCAGACAGCCGCATACCCAACGGGAACGCCCGGTGGCTGGAATTTGCTGGGGCGTACCAACGCCAGGCTGTTTGACCGGGCACGTGAGGGCTTCAGCCTTTTGCGCGTGGGCGATCAGGTGCGTTTTGTACCCGTGAGCCGTGAGGAATTTGAACGTGAGGGCGGGGATACCACGCCCATGGAGCCGTTGGCATGAGGCAACAAGCTAACGCCGAGCCCTGCATCAAAGTATTGCGTGCCGGCCCTCTTGCTTTGCTGCAAGACAGCGGAAGATTTGGCGTTCGCCATCTCGGCGTCACCCAGGGTGGCCCGGCGGATCTGTATTCCTGGGCCTGGGCCAACCTGCTTACCGGCAACCCCTGGGGCACGGCCAACCTGGAGATTACCTTCGGTGGCCTGCAGCTGGTTGCCGGGAGGGATCTGGACATTGCCATTACCGGTGCAGACCTGGGCGCGACTCTGGAGCAAAAGCCGGTTCCGCTGTGGCAACGGATACGGTGGAAAGAAGGGGAGATTTTGGCTTTTGCCAAGCCGGCAAGTGGGCTCCGGGCCTATCTCGCCGTTTGTGGCGGGTTTGTGGCAGAGCCTGTATTGGGCAGTGTTGCCTGCGTAACCCGGGAAGAGCTGGGTGGCTTCTGCGGCATGGGTATCAAGCTGGCAACGGGAGATCATCTGTCTGTTCACACCACGGAGCTACAGGCTGGCGAAGGCCTCAAACAGGCACCCCCGGAGGCCATACCGGATTTCAACCAGCCGGCGGTGCTGGACCTTTTGCCGGGCGCGCAAATTGCGCACTTCGCAGGCCGCAGTTTGTTCGACGCGTTCAATACCTGGTGGCAGGTTGATGACCGCGCAGATCGCATGGGCGTTCGCCTTATCGGCCCCAGGCTCAATTGCAATATCAGCACCCTGGTTTCAGAAGGTATTAACCTCGGTGGCGTGCAGGTGCCGCCCGATGGCCAGCCGATTGTTCTGCTGAATGATCGTCAGACTATTGGTGGCTATCCCCGGCTTGGCTCTCTCTCACCTTTGTCGGCCTCACGGCTGGCCCAGTGTTTACCGGGAGAGCGCATAAAACTGGCGGCGAAAGGTAGTGGCGCTGTACTTGAAGAGTACCGGTCTTTCCGGGCTCTTTTTAATGCGGATTCCTGTTAGCGAGCGAATATAACCCTGGAACTGACGGTACTAAAGAACGGGGCTATCCTGTATCTTTGTCGCATTTATCGGCACAGAAATATCAAGGAAGATACAGACGTGTTGCCACATACTGTTTTCGCCCGCTAACCCAGAAGAAACCCGCAATGCCCACGACCATGTTTTCTGCCTTTACCAGTAATTTCCTTGGCAAGGCTCCCGT